>Ga0209537_1000245_pt1 | contig 65826 bp, 41 predicted proteins | sample BioPla4DNA1_FD_187698 | JGI IMG/M metagenome (GOLD analysis project Ga0209537, IMG submission 187698) | Biogas fermentation microbial communities from Germany - Plant 4 DNA1 (SPAdes) (version 2) | ecosystem: Engineered > Bioreactor > Anaerobic > Digestate | place: Bielefeld, North... | reverse complement strand
CGCTTAAAATCCTCATTGGAAACCAGATAAGGATAATTGTCTATATTTACATCATGGGCTGGTCTTAACCTTGGTACCGATATGGTGTGGGGTCCTACGCCAAATTTGTTCTCCAAATGCTGTGCATGTAGAAGCAAGCTTAAGACTTCGAATTTAAAATCATACAAGCCAAACAATACTCCCAACCCCACATCGTCTATGCCGCCTTCCATAGCCCTATCCATTGCGGTGAGATGATAGTCATAGCTGCTCTTTGGACCGGCAGGATGCATTCTTTCATAGGTCTCCCTATGATAGGTCTCCTGGAATAGAATATAGGTACCTATTCCTGCTTTTTTAAGCTTTCTGTAATTTTCTACAGTAGTAGCTGCAATATTTACGTTTATTCGTCTTATGTTGCTATTGTCTAACCTAGTATTATAGATTACATCCATTGCGTGAAGGATATAATCAATGGGACAATTTTTATCGTCTTCCCCTGCCTCCAAAGCAATTCTCTTATGACCTAGACTTAGTATTATTTCAACCTCGCGGCGTATTTCATCATCGGTTAATTTTCGCCTTTCTATGCCACTAGTGCATTTATAACCACAATAGGTACAGCTATTTATACAATAGTTAGATACATACAAGGGAGCAAACATAACAATTCTGTTACCATAAATAGTTTCTTTTATCTCCCTGGCTGCCTGAAACATCTTTTTATCTATCTCTGGATTGGTATTATTGAGCAAAGCAGCCACTTCTTCTATACTTATTCCCTTTGCCTGCCTTGCTTTTTGAATTATCCCCTCCAGCTCCTCTATACTTTTGGCTTTTCCTGCCTCCAAAGTTTCATATATTAGCTTTTCATCAATAAAATCAGCTCTCTCTACAGTTCTATTCACTTTTATTCTCCTCTCTAAAAATTTCTGTAACCCTATCCAAAATACCCTGCAAATACGCAATTAGTACTCCATAATTAACCATAGGAACACTTTCTTCTCTCGCCTTTCCTATGCGATACTCCATAGCCTTGGGGTTTAACATACAGGCTCCACAATGAATAATTAAGGCATATTTATCAAGATCCTCAGGAAAGTCTCCACCCCTTGCAAATTCAAAGCTAATATTCTTTCCTGTTTTCTCCCTTATCCAGCGGGGAATTTTCACCTGCCCAATATCCTCATCCTGCTTGTGGTGGGTACATGCCTCCGCCACCAACACTTTGTCCCCATCCTTTAGGTTTTCAATAGCATAGGCTCCTTTTAGCATCTCACCCAAATCCCCCTTATACCTAGCAAACAAGATGGAAAATGAGGTAAGGGGAATATCCCGGGGAACATCCTTGGATACCTGTTTAAAAACTTGTGAGTCTGTAATAACCAATTTGGGCTTCTGACCTAATTTTCTCAAAGTCTCCAAAAGTGCGTATTCTCTGGTAACCACTGCTACCATACCATAATCTAATAGCTCTCTGATGACCTGCTGCTGGGGTAGTATCAGCCTCCCCTTTGGAGCTGATTCATCAATAGGAACTACCAATACCACCATATCCCCTGGTTCTAGTAAATCAGCAACGATCTTTTTTTGCCTTTTTACAGGCTTTGCTGCAGAAATCAGAGCCTTTTTTAGTTCCTCAATTCCTACTTGATTTGAAGCCGATATAGGAATACATGGCATCTTCAATTGGCTTTCAGTATTTCTAACATCTTCAATAGATACTTGAACCTGATCTATCTTGTTTATTGCCCCTACTACGGGGATATCCTTTTTCTGAATTTGGTCCACTATATCCCTTTCAAAATCCGACAAACCTTCTGTAGCATCTATTACCACAATAGCCAGGTCTGCCTTATTAAGTACATCTAAAGTCTTCCTTATGCGAAGTTCACCCAATTCTCCACTATCATCCAATCCTGCTGTATCAATTAACACTACTGGACCTATAGGTAAAAGCTCCATGGACTTATAGACCGGATCAGTAGTAGTTCCTTTTATAGGTGAAACAGTAGCAATTTCCTGTCCAGTAATGGCATTAATCAAACTGGATTTCCCTACGTTTCGTCTGCCAAATATAGCAATATGAAGTCTCTCAGATCTAGGTGTTTTAAACAAACCCATGTTTCCACTTCCTTTAATACAAAATTACATCCCTGTTACCAAAAACAAAAAACCCCTTCCTGAAAGAAAGGAAAGGGTATATAAAAACATATATGTATACTATATGTATTTGACACATACATACATAAAAATACCACAGTTTCCTCTCTCTCAGGGTCTTTACCCCTCAAGGTTAGAAACCATATTAGATTAAAACGTCTACCAAACGTTTGTTAATATTATAACAAACCCTAGTGTTGTTTTCAATAGGTAATTATATATTTTAATAATCTCATGGATTGGGCATAAAAGTTCCTCTTGAACACTATTTAAGATAATTGAAAATAATATATTGTGCATTGCTGACCTACAAAATTTTATTCTGCCCCCATCAAGAAATTCCACCTATTATACTAAATTTGTTTTGACAAAGATATAAATATAATAGTATAATAGGGAAAATCCACAATTATAATTATTCCTATATACATGCGTGACTCTTTGCTGATTCCTGATTTCTACATTCAAAGCTTTCCTATTAACTTATAGTGGAATTTTTATAGTCTTTATTGAGTTCAGTCATATTTTGTATTTAACCATACAAAACTTATATGTATGCAATTAAATTTCATTTAGTTGCAAATAATTAGATGTAGGAGGGAAGAAGAATGTTCACGACTAATCCAAGTTATTCAGATATAACCCCTGAAATATTGCAATTGACAGAATTATGTTATGAAAATAGCAATATTGATACATCATTATACGAAAAGTATGATGTTAAACGCGGCTTGCGTGACCTTAGTGGTAAAGGTGTTGTTACGGGACTTACAGAAATCAGCGAAATTCAATCTGGTACGGAAGATGAAGACGGAAATTATATTCCTGGCAAAGGAAAATTATACTATCGAGGGATTGATGTTGAAGATATAATAAACGGTTCTATTGAGAGTGGGCATTATTGCTATGAAGAAACTGCATATCTGCTTTTGTTTGGACAACTACCTACACGTGAACAGTTAAACGAGTTTACGAAGATGCTGGCTTATTATCGTACTCTGCCCACTAATTTTGTAAGAGATATTATACTCAAAGCACCTAGTGAAAATATGATGAATACCTTGGCACGCAGTGTTTTGACATTATATGCTTACGATGATAGAGCTGATGATATATCAATTCCTAACGTTCTACGTCAATGCATACAATTAATCGCTTTGTTTCCCTGCCTTTCCGTTTATGGATATCAGGCTTACAGCCACTATCACGGCGGCAAGAGCTTAATCATTCATACACCAAAACCAGAGCTTTCTACTGCCGAAAATATACTTCGTATGCTGCGTCCTAACAAAAAATATACTCCTTTGGAAGCCCGTATTTTAGATGTAGCTTTAGTCCTTCATGCTGAACATGGTGGTGGAAACAATTCAACCTTTACAACCCATGTGGTTTCATCATCAGGTACGGATACATATTCAGCCATAGCCGCTTCTCTAGGCTCCTTAAAGGGCCCTAAACATGGCGGTGCAAATATAAAAGTTATGCAGATGTTTGATGATCTAAAACGATCTGTGTCCGATTGGTCAGATGAAGATGCCCTTAGAAGCTATTTAACTGATATTCTAGATAAAAAGGCTTTTGATAAATCTGGATTAATATATGGTATGGGGCACGCCGTATATTCCCTATCTGATCCTAGGGCAGAAATCCTAAAAGGTCTAGTAAAAAGTTTATGTGAAGAAAAGGGATTAATGGAAGAATATAAATTGTATACAAATGTAGAACGAATAGCAGCCCAGTTAATAGCTGAGAAGCGGAGAATATATAAAGGCGTAAGTGCTAATGTAGACTTTTATAGCGGTTTTGTATACAGCATGTTAGGATTACCTGTGGAATTATACACTCCTATTTTTGCTGTAGCACGTATTGCAGGCTGGAGTGCCCATCGAATAGAAGAGTTGATTAATGCCGGTAAAATCATTCGTCCTTCATATATAAGTGTTAAAAAACGGGAAAAATATATGCCCATTGATGAAAGATGAGAAAAATTTCACCTCTTAATTAAACGGTAACAATTGTTACCGTTTAATTTTTTATTATGATGTAAAATTGTAAAGCCAGATAAATTCTTATAATTTCTATACATAAGAATAAAGGAGTAGTGGTCAATATGAAAGCATGTGTAGATAAAGACGCTTGCATAGGATGCGGTTTATGCGAATCTATATGCCCAGAAGTTTTTCAGTTGAATGATGAAGGCATATCAGAGGTCATAGTAGATGAGATTCCCCAAGACCTTATAGAGTCTGCCAAAGAAGCAGAATCTCAATGTCCCACAGGTGCTATTACAATTGAATAAACACCCTACAACGGCTATTGGTACTACAACCAATAGCTTTTATTATTTGTTCTGCAGCTTGTATATAACCTTAAAGCCCTCTTCCTCTAAAGCCTTTTCTATATCTGCTGTATTTAAGGTATCCAAACCAATTACAACAGCACTCTTGGCTGCAGTACCGCGGTAGACCGCTACATTGGATATGTTGGCCCCAAAATTGCTTATTATACTAGTTAGCTTAGACATAATTCCAGGGGCATCCACTGCTTCTATAGTAAGTCTGGTTCCCTTTTCTCGGAATCCTAAAAGTTCAATAAAAGCATCAAAGATATCACTCTCGGTAATTATTCCTACCAATTTATTCCCGTCCATCACTGGTAAAAAGCTTACGCCATGATCTCGCATCAATGTAGCTGCCTCTTCAAGGAGTGCATTAGGGGAGATGGTAATGGGGTTTTTAGTCATTATTTGGCTTACCTTTGTTTTTGCCAAGAGATAATTGACTTCACCTATGCTGAGAGTCGTGGCCTGTGATGGAGACGCACGCAGGATATCCTCTTTAGAAACTACCCCCACCAGTTTGCCGTTTTTTAGCACAGGAAGACGCCTGATATTATGTTGCAGCATAATTTCCTGTGCATCGGGTACTGTTTGATCTGGAGAGATAGTAAAGGGATTTGAAGTCATCTTGTTCCTTACAAACATACTCTCAACCTCCTAAATATGCTTTTTTAATTTCCTCACTTCTCATTAATTCAGAGCCTGTTCCAGAAAGTACTATAGAACCTGTCTCCATTACATAAGCCCGATCTGCGATTTGTAGTGCCATATTTGCATTTTGTTCTACCAATAAAACTGTAGTCCCTGCTTTATTTATATTATTTATTATATCAAATATTTCCTGTACTAGTATAGGGGCTAAACCCATAGAAGGCTCATCTAAAAATAAAATTTTTGGACGACTCATTAATGCCCTGCCTATGGCCAGCATTTGCTGTTCACCTCCAGACAAGGTGCCAGCTAACTGCTTCCTTCTTTCTCGAAGAATAGGAAAATGCTCATAAACCATCTCCAAATCCTGGGCTATCCCATCCCTATCCTTTCGAAGGAAAGCACCTAACTCTAGATTTTCTAAAACCGTTAAGCCGGGAAAAACCCTTCGCCCCTCTGGTACATGAGAAATACCCATTTTTACCTTTTCCTGAGCAGATGTATTTGTAATATCTACTCCGTTTAAGAATACTGTACCCTGTGTTGGTGCTTTTAGGCCAGATATGGTACGCAAGGTTGTGGTTTTACCTGCACCGTTTGCACCTATTAATACCACAATTTCACCTTCATTAACCTTAAGGGAGACTCCTTTAAGAGCCTGTATAACACCATAATGTACATCAATATTATTTACTTCAAGCATTATTGACTTCCTCCCCTAAATAGGCTTCTATTACTCGCTTATTGGATCTAATCTCCTCTGGAGTTCCACTAGCGATTACCATGCCATAATCAAGGACGTAAATACGTTCACAGATACTCATAACCAATGACATATCATGTTCAATAAGCAAAATTGTCAGGTCAAATTTTTGGCGAATCTCCTTTATGATTCTTGTAAGATCTGCAGTCTCGGCAGGATTCATACCTGCTGCAGGCTCATCCAGTAGTAGTACTTTAGGATTTGTTGCTAAAGCTCTTGCAATTTCCAAATGACGCTGCTCTCCATAGGGAAGATTTTTAGCAAGCTCATCTTTCTTATCATCTAGATTAAAGATCTTCAATAGCTCTATACTATCCTCAACTAGCTTCTCCTCCTGTTTCCTATAGGAAGGCAAGTGCAAGAAACTAGGTACAAAGCCATACTTAATGTTCTTATGCATGGCAATTAGTACATTCTCAAGAACCGTCAAGTCCTTAAAGAGACGTATATTTTGAAATGTTCTAGCCAATCCAGCACTGCAGATTTTATTTGGTCTTAGACCCTGAAGGGCTATCTCTTCGCCATCTTTATATAAACTAATAGTTCCACTATCTGGTGTATATATTCCCGTCAAAAGGTTAAACAAGGTAGTCTTTCCTGCACCATTTGGCCCAATTAGCCCAACCAATTCCCCTTTTTCCAGCTTAAGACTTGCTTTGGCCACAGCTGTCAAACCACCAAAGGATTTTGTTACCTTATTTACATCCAAAATTGTCATACTCTACACCCTCCCCTTCTTGGATTTTAAGCTGTCTCCCAATTTACCAAATAGCTCTAATGAAAGTTCTCTCGACCCCATCAATCCTTGAGGACGGAAGATCATTATGGCAATTAAGGCTGCAGCATACAATATCATGCGTATTTCAGGGAAGGACTGCAAATAGGTAGAGATAAGGGCCAAAAGGATCGCAGCTAAAATGGAACCTGATATACTACCTAGGCCTCCCAAAACTACAATAACTAGGATGTCAACAGACTTTAAAAAGCCAAATAAATCAGGTTTTATATAATAAAAATAGGAAGCATAGAGGGCTCCTGCTATACCTGCACAGAAAGAGCCTATAACAAAAGCAACTACTTTGTACTTTATAGTATTTATACCCATAGCCTCGGCTGCAATCTCGTCTTCTCTAATAGATATGCAGGCACGTCCATGGGAGGATTTTATAAAATTGGATATACCCAGTATAGTAGCTGTCATGAATATAAATAACCAAGTCCAATTAACAAACTGGGGAATACCATTTAGCCCTGCTGCTCCATTGGTGATTTCTAAATTAATAAATATAATACGAATTATTTCAGACATACCCAATGTGGCAATAGCCAAATAGTCTCCTCTAAGCCTTAGGGTAGGCAAACCTACAAGGAAACCCATAAGTGCAGCTGCCAAAGCCCCAGCAAATACGCCAATTAAAAAGCCAAATATAGTGGGATTTCTCAAGGTTATAAAGGCACATACATAAGCCCCTATGGACATAAAACCAGCATGCCCAAGGGAGAATTGCCCAGTAAAACCGGTTATTAGATTAAGGCTGACTGCAAGAATTATGTTGATGCAAATAGTAACCAAAGTAGCTTGAAGGTAATCACTAATAAGATTAGTCATAATTAAAATCTGTATAACTGCATAGGTAAGCCCAAGAGCAATTAATTTTTTCATAGATCACACCTTCTCTCTCGTATTCTTACCAAGTAGTCCCGAAGGCTTAACTATAAGGATCAATATCAATATGGCAAAAACCACGGCATCTCTATACATTGAGTTTCCATAGCCAGCCACTAGAACTTCCACAGCACCGATAAAATATCCGCCAATCATAGCTCCTGGAATAATTCCAATTCCTCCAAAAACTGCCGCAATAAATGCCTTTAGTCCAGGAACAGTACCCATTAAGGGATTTATAGTATTATAATATACTCCTACCAATACTCCCGCTGCTCCGGCAAGGGCTGAACCCAGGCCAAAAGTAAAGGATATTGTAGAATCTACATTTATTCCCATAAGCTCTGCTGCATCCTTATCCATAGATACAGCTCGCATTGCTTTCCCTATCTTAGTTTTCTTAACAATAAATTGTAACAGTATCATCAAAATTATAGTAATGCTAACCAGTATAATTTGCTGCATAGAAATAACTATATTGCCCATATTTATGGATTTAGTCATTATTCCTGTCATTTCAGGATAGGTTCTAACATTTGCAGAAACAAAAAACATCATACCGTATTGCAAAAATAGAGAAACTCCAATGGCAGTTATTAAAACCGATATTCTTGTTGCATTGCGCAGGGGTCTGTATGCAATCTTTTCTATTAAAATGCCCAGCACAGTACACACAAACATGGCAATTACCAAAGAGGGTAAAAAGCCTAGATTTAAGAAGGTCATACAAAAATATCCCACGTAAGCACCAATCATATATACATCTGCATGGGCAAAGTTTATAAGTCTTATAATACCGTATACCATGGTATATCCTAAGGCCATAAGGGCATAGATACTACCCAAGGTTATACCATTTACAACTTGTTGTAAAAATCCTTCCAAATTCTTTACCTTCCTTCCATTTCATTTTTTGGAGATGAAGATATATGAATAAGAGTTAGAATAAAATAGCAAATAAGTAGGGTAGAGCAATATCCCTACTTATCTGCTATTTTTTCCTATATTGCTAATTAATTATTTTCCAAACTTTTCAACATTTGCCTGGACGCCATTTTGAAGCTCTATTACTATGATCTCTTTTACAGGATTATGATTTTCGTCTATGCTAAAGGTTCCTGTAACACCTTGGAAATCCTTAGTTTCTTCTAAGGCTTTCTTTAGGGACTCTCCATCTAGTTTTTCTGCTCTCTTTATACCATCTACTACGAACATTGCCGCATCATAGCCCAATGCATTGAAAGCGTCTGGATCTCTGTCGTATTCCGCTTTAAAGTCTTCTATAAATTGGGCTACTGCTGGATCTGGGTCAAGAGCAGAATAGTGATTTGAGAAATATACATCATTTAAAGCGTCAGCACCGGCTAGGTTTACAAGATCAGGTGAATCAAATCCGTCAGCACCAAGGATTGGTACATCTATACCTAGGGCTCGAGCTTGCTTGATTATTAAGCCCGCTTCCTCATAATATCCAGGTAAATAGATAACATCAAAATCTTTGTCTCTTATGCTAGTAAGTATTGGACTAAATTCCGTATCCTTTGCTACATAAGATTCCTGAGCAACAATGGTGCCGCCAGCTGCCTCAAAGGTTTTGATAAAACTCTCAGCCAATCCCTTACTATAATCGTTAGAGCTATCCATAATAATTACGGCTTTTGACTTGCCAAGTTTCTCTATAGCATAGTTAGCCATAGCTGTTCCTTGATAAGAGTCGTTAAAGCAAATACGGAATGCGTATTCTTTAAGACCAGAATCATCTACAGTAACATCGTCAGCTGTGGCTGATCCTGATATAACTGGTACCTTATGCTTTTCAGCTACAGGTATCTCAGCCTTAAAGGAACCAGAAGTTGCCGGTCCTATAATAGCAATAACCTTATCTTGAGTTATAAGCTTGTTAGCCAAAGTGGTAGCTTCAGCAGGTTCGGATTTATTATCATACTTAATCAATTTAATTTTCTTCCCATCTACTCCGCCTGCTTCATTGATTTGCTTTATAGCTAGCTCAATTCCATCCACTGAGCTTTGTCCATAGCTAGCAACATTTCCTGAAAGCTCGTAATTTACCCCGATTCTAATCTCATCGTCATTTGCAGCTGGAGAAGAGCACCCTACAAAGAATGCCATAACCAACAATAATAAAATGCCAGTGTATATAGACTTTTTCATTTTATATCCTCCTTTTATATATAATTTATTATTTAATACTCTTCTCTTTTACCACGTTAAAGCGGCTTTTGAATATTATATATACCATTCCCTACAGTTGTCAATCACCTTTTAATCGAATATTCACCTTTTTACACCTTTTTATGTATAATTATTACTATCTTAGATTTTATGTGAAAACTAAGCTACAAATTCCTAAATATTACTATGTTAATAAGCTTTCCACAAGCTTAAATTTTAATCCATTAGAATTAAGAACATCTTTGTTAGAACTTTTATTATATCTCTATTATACAAGTTTTACAATTTTATAAATATCAGCTATTAGCTTATATTATACTAATATAATTATTTCAACAAGCAATTATTCTGTTTAGTATTTCTTAGTTTCTGTTTTTTTATAATATGTTATAAGTAATGGGTATATGTATGAAAATTAGCTTATAAACATACATTATCGCCTAATAATATTTTCATGTATTTGATTATATTTTTATATTTCTTCACATCTACAGGACTAGTAAAAAATGGGATTATAACTATGATAAAGATTATATGTTGCAAACATAAAGGAAAATTACCATTGTCTAAGACTAGGAATTAAATAGGAAATGGAGTAAAAAATGGGGCAGAAATGAAGCAGGACTATATATACTTTCGCATTATCTCCAATACTTCCTCCAGGCTCTCGTCCCCTCCACCCTCTAAGATGGCTTTTTTGACACATCCTTTCATATGATCATGAAGAATTTCAGCATTCACCTTTTTCAATATGGATATAGTAGCCATAATTTGTCTAGATATATCAATGCAATACCTACCCTCTTCCAACATTTTGATTATGCCATCTACTTGGCCTCTAGCGATTTTTAAGTTTCTAAATATGGGACTATTCTTATCCCTGTACATTTTATTTCCTCCCTGTCATCTATTATAAAAGCTAAGTATTGTTATATTATTGCTCAATACAATTATTGCAATTATAGACATAATTCATGGAAAAAGGGTTGTTGGGAAACCTGTCAACTTACACTAAAAAACTGCCTTTCAGAGATTTCTCAACAAATCCTTTTTCCCGCATCCATTCCATAGATGCCATGGCTCATGAATATACTCACTGTTTAGGCCAAGAAAACTTGAACTATATATCCTCTACTTTAATAAGATCATAGCCAGCATCTTCTATTGCATTCTTTAATGCAATCTCATCCATATTTTGGGATAACTCAACTATACCATACTTACCTTCTAAGCTTACCTCTACGGATTCCACACCTTCTAACTCCTTTAATGCATTAGCAACATGCATAACACAATGCTGGCAGCTCATTCCTTCAATATATAACTTTTTCTTCATTTTTTTATCCTCCTTTTCTTGTTAAAAATTTGTTAATCTCCTTATCATGTTATTTTCCTACTTATGGTAAAGGGTCAATAACCGTTATGATTGTAATGTGAGTTAACACAATAGCCTAATTGCTAGGTTTAAATCTTCTAAGCCTTAAGGCATTGGTTACTACAGACACGGAACTAAAGGCCATAGCAGCAGCTGCAATCATGGGGTTTAGCAGGGGGCCTCCAAATATGTGTAGTAGTCCTGCTGCTACAGGTATTCCTGCTGTATTGTATGCAAAAGCCCAGAATAAATTCTGTTTGATGTTAGTTATAGTCCTTTTGCTTAATTCAATAGCAGTGGATACATCTTTAAGATCACTTTTCATTAATACAATATCAGCTGATTCCATGGCTACATCAGTACCTGAGCCAATAGCGATACCTATATCTGCCTGAGCCAAAGCCGGAGCATCATTGATGCCATCTCCTACCATGGCAACTTTTTTACCCTGATTTTGAAGCTTTTTCACCTCATTGGCCTTATCTTCAGGGAGAACATCAGCCAGCACCCTATCTATGCCTACCTGCTTTGCTATTGCCTTAGCAGTACGCTGGTTATCACCAGTGATCATAACTACTTCCAGTCCCAGCCTGTGAAGAGCTTCGATAGCGTCATAGCTGCTATCCTTTAGTATATCGGCTACAGCAATAATACCTGCTAATTTTCCGTCTATGGCTATATACATAGGAGTCTTACCCTCTTCAGCCAGTTTTTCCCACTGGCCTAAGGCCTCTCCTAACTCAATCTTTCTGTCATCCATCAATCGCTTATTACCCAGCAGCATATCCATGCCAGATAGTCTGGCCTCAATTCCATGGCCAGGAATTGCATTAAATGTATCTAAAGGCTCTAATTTCATTCCTTTTTCCTGTGCCTCTTCTACCATTGCCTCTCCTAAAGGATGTTCTGAACCCTTTTCAGCTGATGCTGCCAATCGCAGTAGCTCATCTTCATCTATATTTCCATATACCAGTACATCTGTTACTTTTGGCTGCCCTAAAGTGATAGTACCTGTCTTATCAAGTACTACAGTATCAACTTTATGGGCAATCTCCAATGCTTCTCCGCTTTTTATTAAAACCCCATATTCAGCGCCTTTACCTGTACCTACCATTATGGCTGTGGGAGTGGCCAAGCCTAGAGCACAAGGACATGCAATAACTAGCACTGATATAAATATGGTAAGAGAAAACACTGCAGACTCTCCGCTTATCCACCAGGCCAGGCCCGCTACCACTGCAATGCCCAGTACTATAGGTACAAAGTAACCAGATATAATATCTGCCATCTTTGCAATGGGGGCTTTACTGCCTTGCGCCTCTTCTACCAGCTTTATTATCTGAGCAAGAGCCGTATCGCTGCCTACCCGAGTAGCCCTAAAATGAATTGACCCGGTCTTATTTAGACTGCCTCCTACTACAGTATCCCCTACTTTTTTCTCAACAGGAATACTCTCTCCCGTTAGCATGGATTCATCTACAGATGTTAGCCCATCCACTACCTCACCGTCTACGGGGATGTTTTGACCTGGTTTAACTACAATAATGTCCCCTACCTCTACCTCTTCTATGGGGATAGTAATTTCCCTTCCATCCTGAACTACTGTAGCCATCTTGGGAGCCAAATCCATAAGCTTTTTTATAGCTTCAGATGTTCTGCCTTTGGCTACGGTTTCAAGGGTCTTGCCTAACAGTATCAAAGTAATGATAACAGCTACAGATTCAAAATATAGGTGACCTGCATACTCAACATCTCCTTGGATAATGCGCCATATGGCATACAAGCCATATATAAAGGCAGCTGAGGTGCCCATGGCTACCAAAGAATCCATATTGGGGCTTCCTTTAAACATGGTTCTAAATCCAACAGTATAAAATCTATATCCTGCTACCACGGTAGGAATGGTTAATAATAGCTGTACCAAAGCAAAATTAAGGGGATTTATCTCTGGATCCATAAATTTAGGTACTGGCAGCCTTACCATATGACCCATGGCAATATAGAATAAGGGTACAGTAAAGATAAGGGAAACTATAAATTTGGTCCACATTGTGGATATTTCCTTTTCCCTTTGCTGCCTTCTAATATCAGCCTGATTCTCTGTTTGAATCTCTAAGGGCTTATAACCTGCCTTTACTATAGCTTCCCTTATTTGAGATAGCCTTACTATGCTAGGATCATATACTACCTTAGCTTTTTCCGTTGCCAGATTAACGTTTGCCTCTTCCACACCTTCTAGCTTTCCTAGTGCCCTTTCTACAGCTCTAGAACAAGCAGCGCAGGTCATGCCTTCAATGGGAATGGTCACTTCCCGGTTTTTCTTCTCTTCTCTTACTCTGTAGCCTGCTTCTTCTACTGCTTTTTTAATTCTTTCAAGATCTAACTCTTCATTATATTCTACTGTTAAGGCCTCAGTTGCAAAATTCACACTGGCTTTGTCTACCCCTTCTAGTTTGCTCACCTTTCTTTCCACAGCCCTAGCGCAAGCAGTACAAGTCATACCATCTATCTTTAAAACTTCCTTCTTAAGGACCATAGGTTTCACTCCCTTTTACACTTCTATAGACTCCTATATAAAACAAACTCAGTAAATATACTTAGCAGTCTTTGAATACCATACCCCCCTGGGGTATTATGGCTATTATTATATACCCAAATAATATTTTTTTCAATCATTAAATTTTTATTTTTATTGCGAATGCTGTTCAAATGAAACAAGCTTTAGTTTTCTCATAATTAGTATGGGAATGAAGGTTCAATAGCCATCTAGATGCTGCTAATAAATTCTATATAATTCCTGTAAATTGCTTTTCTAAAGAATAATTTACAATACATAGAATTTTTGATATATAACTTTGATAAAAAATAGACAAAACTTTATCCTTTTCTGAATATACCCTTTACAAATCCAATTTTCCGTAATAGAATTGTAATGGACATGTATACAACATGTATATAATAACTTTATTATATAGTTATTAGAAGTACTTATATAGGAGGGTCATATATATGGGTAAAAAAATGAGGACTATGGATGGTAACACAGCTGCCGCACATGTTGCCTATGCCTTTACAGATGTGGCTGCCATCTACCCCATCACTCCATCTTCTAACATGGCAGAAGTAGTAGATGAGTGGAGTGCACATGGTCGTAAAAACATTTTTGGACAGACTGTAAAGTTAACCGAGATGCAATCCGAAGCTGGAGCTGCCGGTGCTATGCATGGTGCTTTGGCTACTGGTTCACTTGCAACTACCTTTACAGCATCACAAGGCCTACTCTTGATGATTCCAAATATGTACAAGATGGCTGGTGAATTGCTACCAGGAGTTATACATGTAAGTGCTCGTGCTGTAGCATCCCATGCGCTATCTATTTTTGGTGATCATTCAGACGTAATGGCTACCCGCCAAACTGGGTTTGCACTGCTTGCTTCAGGTAGTGTTCAGGAAGTTATGGATCTAGCCGGAGTGGCACACTTAAGTGCTATTAAATCCAGAATTCCCTTTTTACACTTCTTTGATGGATTCCGTACTTCCCACGAATATCAAAAGATTGAAGTTTTAGACTATGATGATCTAGCTTCTTTGGTTGATTATGAAGCTATTGACAGATTCCGTAAAAACTCTTTAAATCCTGAAAAACCTGTAACCAGAGGAACAGCTCAAAACCCTGACGTGTTCTTCCAAGCTAGAGAAGCATCTAATCCTTTCTATGATGCAGTACCTGATATTGTAAATGAATACATGAAGAAGATCTCTGAGCTAACTGGAAGAGAATACAAGCCCTTCAACTATTATGGTGCTCCAGATGCAGAGTATGTAATTGTTGCTATGGGTTCTGTAACACAAACCATCGAAGAAACCGTTGATTACCTATTAGCTAGGGGAGAAAAAGTAGGTCTAGTTAAAGTACATCTATACAGACCTTTCTCTGAGAAATACTTCTTAGACGTTCTACCATCAACTGTCAAGAAGATTGCAGTACTTGATCGTACTAAAGAACCTGGTGCTGCTGGAGAGCCCCTATATCAAGACGTGAAATCCATACTATATGGAAGAGAAAATGCTCCTTGCGTCATTGGTGGAAGATACGGCTTAGGTTCCAAGGATACTACTCCTACACACATTAAAGCTGTATATGACCACTTAAAGACAGATGACGCAAAAGATGGATTTACTATAGGAATAATTGATGACGTAACCAATACTTCCTTGACTCCTTCTGAGCAGATAAATACATCCCCTGAGGGAACTGTACGCTGCAAGTTCTGGGGTCTAGGATCTGACGGTACTGTTGGTGCTAATAAAAATGCTATCCAAATTATCGGAGACAATACCGATCTATATGCTCAGGCATACTTCTCTTATGACTCCAAAAAATCTGGTGGGGTAACTGTTTCCCATCTACGCTTTGGAAAGCAGCCTATAAAATCTACTTATCTAATTGACGAAGCTGATTTCATCGCTTGCCATAATGAAGCTTATGTTAATCAGTTTGACATTCTCAAGGGACTTGTCAAAGGTGGTACTTTCGTACTTAACTGCACCTGGAGTCCTGAAGAGTTAGATGAGAAACTACCAGCTTCTATTAAGCGATATTTGGCTGAAAAGGATATTAACTTCTATATCATCGACGCTGTTCGTATAGCTGAAAGTGTTGGTCTAGGCGGCCGAATCAACATGATTATGCAGACTGCTTTCTTTAAGCTAGCTAACATTATTCCTGTTGATGACGCAATTAAATACCTAAAGGATGCTATCCAAAAGACCTATGGTAGAAAAGGCGAACACATCGTTAAGATGAACTGGGATGGTGTAGATCAAGCTTTAGATGCCCTAATCAAAGTTGATGTTCCAGCAAGCTGGGCTGACGCAGTAGATGAAGAAACCGTTAAAGAAGAAGATACCAGACCAGAATTCATTAAAAACATCTTAGAGCCCATAACCAAGCAAGAAGGTGACAACCTACCTGTCAGTGCTTTTGCTGGTATAGAAGATGGTACCATGCCTGCAGGAACTGCAGCCTATGAAAAGAGAGGTATAGCTACCCATGTTCCTGAATGGCAGATTGAGAATTGTATCCAATGTAACCAGTGCTCCTTGGTTTGCCCTCATGCAGTTATTAGACCTTTCCTACTTGATGAAGAGGAAATGGCTAATGCACCTGAGGACTTTGAAACCAAGCCTGCTATAGGCAGAAACTTTAAAGGACTGGGATACAGAATTCAAATCAGTCCCCTTGATTGTACTGGATGCGGCGTATGTGCTGACGTATGCCCTGCTAAGAAGAAGGCATTGGTTATGAAGCCAATTGATACTCAGGTAGAAAAACAAAAACCACTTTGGGACTATGCTATCAATGAAGTTACTCCTAAGAAAGACTTAATGGATAAGTTCAGCATTAAGGGCAGCCAGTTCCAAGAGCCTCTACTTGAATTCTCAGGAGCATGTGCAGGTTGCGGTGAAACTCCTTATGCTAAGCTACTGACTCAGCTCTTTGGAGACCGCATGATCATTGCTAACGCTACCGGATGTAGCTCAATCTGGGGAGGTTCCTATCCATCTAGTCCTTATACAACCAACAAAGAAGGTTGTGGACCTGCATGGGCTAACTCACTCTTTGAGGATAATGCAGAGTATGGATACGGTATGTTCCTAGGTGTAGAGCAGAACCGAGATAAACTAGCCAAACTAGCAGTAGAAGCTATGGAACAAAATATTGATGCAGAGCTTACTGCGGCTCTAAATAACTGGCTAGAGAACAAGGACAAGGGAGAAGAATCCCAGGCTGCAACAATGGAGCTACTACCATTGCTTGAGAAACATAGGGATAATGAAACCGTCAAAGCTATCCTGGATCTCAAACAATACCTAATTAAAAAATCCCAGTGGATCTTTGGTGGAGACGGCTGGGCTTATGACATCGGCTTTGGCGGACTGGATCATGTATTGGCATCCGGCGCAGACGTTAACGTATTAGTATTTGACACTGAAGTATACTCCAATACCGGTGGTCAGGCTTCTAAATCTACTCCTACAGCAGCTGTGGCAAAGTTTGCAGCGGCTGGTAAGCGAATCCGCAAGAAGGATCTAGGACGTATAGCAATGACCTATGGTTACGTATACGTTGCTCAAATCGCCTTAGGTGCCGATATGAACCAGGCTATTAAGGCTATCAAGGAAGCAGAAGCTTATCCTGGACCATCCCTAATCATTGCCTACTCACCATGTATCGCACATGGTATCAGAGGCGGTATGGGTAAGAGCTCTGCTAGAACCAAGCAAGCTGTACAATGCGGTTACTGGCATCTATACCGCTACAACCCATTGCTAAAAGAAGAGGGCAAGAACCCCTTCACTCTGGATTCAAAAGAACCTACAGAATCCTTCCAGGATTTCTTGATGACAGAAGTACGTTATACTTCCTTGGCCAAGACCTTCCCAGAAGTTGCTGAGGAGTTCTTCAAGAAAGCTGAAGAGGATGCCAAAGAAAGATACAGAATCTATAAGGCCATGGCAGAAACTCCATTGGCATAAACATACAAGTATAAAAACCCCCTATCGGGTAGTCACTTACCCAATAGGGGGTTTTTTCATCTTTGAAAGCTATTTATTATTTAATTGGTTATCTACCTACTCAGCCAGGGATTCCTTTCTAAACAAAACTTCCTGCTTTCCCCAAGTCTTTCCTATCTCCACGCTTGACTTCAGCTTTTTTATCCTCCTTCAGGTTTTCAAAGGCAGTGGAAATCATAAGCTTTATTCTATTTAGTTGGTTTACCTCACTAGCGCCTGGATCATAGTCAATGGCTACAATATTAGTTCCAGGAAATACGCGCTTCAATTCCTTTATCATACCCTTGCCGGTAACATGATTAGGCAGGCAAGCAAAAGGTTGCATACAAATAATATTTTTGACTCCATTTTCAATGAGTTCCACCATTTCCCCTGTTAAGAACCAGCCCTCACCAGTATGATGTCCTAAGGATAATACTTTTGAAGCTCCTTTAGCAATCTCCTCAATAGGCTTTGGTACCATAAACTTCTGGGTTTTTTCTACAGCCCTCCTGTAAACACTTCTATAAAGTTCCATACCTTTAATGGCAGCCTTGCCTAAAATCTGATCCCTCTTACTGCCAGACATATACTTATATTTATAATCTGTATTGAATGCACAATATAATAGAAAGTCCATTAATCCAGGCATCACTGCCTCTGCACCTTCAGCTTCAACAATATCCACTACATTGTTATTGGCAGTAGGATGAAATTTTACAAGTATTTCCCCTACAAGACCTACTCTGGGTTTTACTTGGTCTGTTATCTCCAGCTCATCAAATTCTCTTACAATGGAATTTACATTGTGTTTAAAGGTTTTCCAATCCGGTCTTTCTAGGGACTCTATACACTTTTCTGCCCATTTCCTATATAGGGCATTTGCAGAGCCAGGTATTTTCTCATAGGGCCTTACCCTATAAAGGACATTCATAAGAACATCTCCATAGGTTATGGCCATCATAGCCCTATTAAGAACTGCTCCAGTTATTCTAAATCCTGAGTTTTTTTCCATGCCCTTGGCATTGAGGGATATAACCGGTACATGCTTAAAGCCAGCATCTCTCAGGGCTTTTCGTATAAAGCCAATATAGTTTGTAGCCCTGCATCCGCCGCCAGTCTGGGTAATAATTACCGAGGTATTGTTAACATCATATTCCCCTGACTTAAGTGCCTCTATTATCTGGCCTGTAACCAGTATAGCAGGATAACAGGCATCGTTGTTTACATATTTTAGACCTATCTCTATAGCCTCTTTATCTTGTGATGGGAGAACCACTATATTATATCCCGAATAGTTGAGCGCTTTTTGTATTAGTTCAAAATGAATGGGAGACATCTCCGGTGCCAATATGGTATGTTTAGCCCGCATTTTCTTGGTAAACTCTATTCTTCTATATTTATTATCAATTTTCTTAGGCTCCATATTATTTTTTTCCCTTTCCTCTATAGTAGCCTTTAGGGAACGAAGCCTGATCCTTGCTGCTCCAAGATTATTACCTTCATCAATTTTAATAGCAGTATAGATTTTGGAGTGACCCTTTAATATCTCCTCTACCTGATCCGTTGTAACAGCGTCTAGCCCACAGCCAAAAGAATTTAGTTGTACCAATTCCAAGTCCTTCTGCTCACCAACAAAGCTGGCAGCCCTGTAGAGCCTTGAATGATAGGCCCATTGATCCACAACCCGCAGTGGCCTATCCACCTTGCCCAGATGAGCTACAGAGTCCTCTGTCAAAACTGCCAGTCCTAGAGAATTAATCATTTCAGGTATGCCATGGTTGATCTCTGGGTCTATATGATATGGCCGTCCAGCTAACACAATACCTTTTATGCCCTTCTCCCTCATAAATTTTAAGGCCTCTTGCCCTGCTTTTTCCATATCTTTCTTAAAGGCATCCTGCTCCCTATAAGCTTTTTCTACACACTTTTTGATTTCTTTTTTATCTATGTCAAAAATCCTTAGCTCCTCATATAGCCTTTTTGTCATTCTTCTTCTATCATCGTAGGGTAAAAAGGGCTTCATATAAAGAATTCCCTTTTCTCTTAATTCATCAATATTATTTTTTATAACCTCTGGATAGGATTGAACAATAGGACAGTTAAAATGGTTATCTGCACTTTTATCCTCCTTTTGCTCATGGGAAATACAGGGATAGAATATAAATTTAACTCCCTTTTCAATTAGATTCATAACATGCCCATGGGCGATCTTGGCTGGATAACATACAGACTCCGAAGGAATAGTTTCAATGCCTTTTTCATAGATTTTTGGGGAGGATCTATCAGAAAGTACTACTCTAAAGCCTAGCTCAGTAAATAAAGTATGCCAGAAGGGATAGTTTTCATAGATATTCAGCACCCTTGGAATACCAACCACTCCACGCTTTGCCTTTTCCATGGGTAAAGGCTCATAGCCAAAGACCCTATTATACTTATATTCAAATAAGTTTGGTAAAGATGTATTGCTCTTCTCTTTACCAGCTCCCTTTTCACACCTATTACCGGAAACAAATCTCTTGCCCTCTCCAAAGATGCTAATGGTTAGTAAGCAGTTATTGGAGCATTGGCCGCATCTTGCCACCCTTGTCTTAATGTTAAAGTCCTCCAGCTCATCTGGACCTAACAGGCTTGTTTCATGGCCCTCCACATATCTTTCCTTAGCAATTAGTGCTGCTCCGAAAGCTCCCATTAGTCCTGCAATATCAGGCCTAATTACCTCTCTTCCCGTTAGCTTTTCAAAACATCGAAGTACCGCATCGTTATAAAATGTTCCGCCTTGAACTACGATTTTTTCTCCTAACTCCTTAGGGTTTTTAATCTTAATAACTTTGTACAAGGCGTTTCTAATAACGGAATAGGATAGGCCCGCAGATATGTCTTCCACTGTGGCACCTTCTTTTTGTGCTTGCTTTACCTTTGAATTCATAAAAACCGTACATCGGGAACCAAGATCAACTGGCTCCTTGGCAAATAAGGCCTTGGAAGCAAATTCTTCTATACTCAAGCCTAAAGACTCAGAAAAGGTATCCAAAAATGAACCACAACCGGCAGAACATGCTTCATTTAGATGTATGCTTTCAATAACACCATCCCTGATTTTTAAGCATTTCATATCCTGTCCGCCTATATCCAGTATAAAGTCTACACCGGGGCAAAAATAGTCTGCTGCCCTATAGTGTGCTATGGTTTCAATCTCGCCAATATCCACATTTAGAGCTGCTTTCAAAAGCCCTTCCCCATATCCAGTAACTGTAGTATTAGCAATTTGGGCCTTGGGAGGTAAAATACTATAGAGCTCTTTTAAAATTTTAATGGTAGACTTTAATGGGCTTCCTTGATTGCTTCCATAATATGTATAGAGTAAATTTCCCCCTTCATCTATCAAGGCTACCTTGCTAGTAGTAGAGCCTGCATCTATACCTAAAAAACATTTACCTTCAAAATCTTTTAAGCTCTTACGCTTTACTTTATTCCTACCATGCCTTTCCATAAAGTCTTGATATTCTTGCCTGGTATGAAAAAGAGGCTCTAATCTAGTAGATTCTACAATAACCTCTAAACTCAAGTTTTTAAATCTATCAATTAAATTATCAAATGTAAACAATTGGCCACCTATGGACGATAAGGCAGCTCCAAGAGCAACAAATAGCTGTGAGTTTTCAGGAAAGACAATTTGTTCATCTGTTAATTTCAAAACATCTATAAAACGCTTTCTAAGTTCAGATAAAAAGTGCAAGGGCCCACCTAAAAAGGCAACATTTCCCTTAATGGGTCGTCCACAGGCCAAAACACTTATGGTTTGAACAACTACAGCATGAAATACTGATATTGCAATGTCTTCTTTTGCCACCCCTTCATTAATAAGAGGTTGCACATCTGTTTTTGCAAAAACACCACATCGTGCAGCAATGGGATAAATAGTATTATAATTTTTAGCTAATTCGTTTAATTCATAAAGCTCTACATTAAGCAGGGTGGCCATTTGGTCTATAAAGGAGCCTGTCCCGCCTGCACAGGTGCCGTTCATCCTTTGTTCTATCCCGTCCTTAAAATAGATGATTTTTGCATCCTCTCCTCCTAGCTCTATGGCCACATCTGTATGTGGATAATAAGTTCTAATGGCCTTGGAGGAAGCCACCACTTCCTGGGTAAAGGGAATTCCTAAGGCCTTTGCAATCCCCATGCCCCCAGATCCGGTGATAGAAACAGTAAAGGGGGCAGTTTTTATTATTCTGTAAGCATCTATTAATAGCTCCTTTAGCTTGTCTTTTATTGCAGCATAATGCCTCTCATACCTGCTAAAAACCACATCATTATCATTATTTAATACAACTATCTTTATTGTGGTTGATCCTATGTCAATCCCAACATGAAATTTTTCTAGCATAAGTATTACAGCAGTTTGCTGTATTCCATCCCCCCTAACCTTAGCACTAAAGCCTTTTTGACCATATTTTATAATAATTATATATACAATATAGTATTAATATATATTATATTGATTTGGCTTTTTAATTGCAATTGAGCAGGTTTTTACCAACAAAAAAATCCTCTTACCGCTTAATAACAAGCTGTGTAAGAGGATTCTTATATAATTCACAAGTTAATTTAAATAGGATTAAGTAAACTTTATCTCTTGGCTTTGTCCCTGTCTATTAATATTTTTATAGCTTCTATAGCAGTAGTTATTGCCCTGGTGTTATCCAAATGATGTGGATCATCTAAATTGGCTTTAGCCCGCTCCTGATTCCATATTACATTAAGCACACAGCCTGCTCGTGCTTTTAGATAAGATGACACACAAAATAGGGTGGCACTCTCCATTTCCGATGCAAGAGCCCCAGCCTTAATCCATGCATCCCATCTATTTAACAGTTCCTGCCCAATAGGCATTCTATCTGGATCATGTTGCCCATAAAAGGAGTCCTTTGAATGTACAACCCCAGTATGATATTTATACCCCAGCCTTTCCGCGGCTTGTACCAAAGCCTGAACCACCTGAAAATTGGCTACCGCAGGAAATTCTACGGGCATATATTCCCTTGTAGTCCCTTCACTTCGAATAGAGCCTGTGGCTATTACTATATCTCCTCCAACCACTTCCAGCTGCATTCCTCCACAAGTGCCTACCCTTAAAAAGGTCCTAACTCCTGTCTTATACAACTCCTCAATTGCTATGGCTGCAGATGGTCCACCAATACCTGTAGATGTAACTAATACATTTTCCCCGTTTAACTTGCCCATCCAGCTGGTATATTCTCTTTTAGCAGTAAGAAATTTAGGATCCTCCAAGTACTTAGCTATTTCCTCTACTCTTTCTGGATCCCCTGGTACTATGGCATATTTTGCGCCGTGACTGCTATCCAGATTTATATGATATTGTTTTTCCAAAGCATAATCCCCTCTTCTTTTTGAGATAGTTTGTCCCATTCTCATAGTAACTGATAAACTTCTTATCATTAATGATTTATAAAATTTAGTTAAGTTAAATTATTGGTTTAATAATCATGAGAGTCCATATCATATTATATTTATATTATCAGTAATTATTATATATATCAATATACTAAATATGGCATATGCCCTTGACATGAAGACAATTCCACCATAGAATATAATTATGCAATATTGATATATTTTTGACTAAGTCTTTGATTTTAGCATGACTCTTGTATTCCATGACAAGGTAGTGCAGGTAGTACAGTAGGCCGGCTTTTAATTTCTTGTGTAGAATGGTAGAATGGAGGTTTTTTTATGCCTATCACAGAAATGCTTTCCCTTAATGCACAAATGTATCCCCATGAAGTAAGTCTTGTTGAACGAGATCCCGCTGCAAATATTCGTAGGGAAATAACTTGGTTGGAATTCGACCTTATGGCCAACCAATTAGCTCATACCTTAATATCCCGTGGTGTTAAGCCCAATGATAAAGTAGCTATTCTGATGATGAATTGCTTGGAATGGCTGCCTGTCTATTTTGGAATCCTTAAGACAGGTGCTTTAGCAGTACCCTTGAATTTCCGTTTTACTGCTTCAGAAATCAAAAAATGTTTAAATACAGCGGGAGCAAAGGTGCTAATATTTGGACCGGAATTCAAAGAACGAATAGAAAGTATTATGAACAATACCTGTTGTGTTGAGAATTTTATATTTGTAGGAAATGATAACTCTACCAATGCTGAGAACTTCTTTGACATTATAATAAATCAACCTAGTCATTGTCCTGATATACCTATTACAGATGATCAAGAAGCAGCCCTGTATTTTACTTCAGGCACAACTGGTACACCAAAACCTATACTTCTCACCCATTCAAATCTAGTTTCAGCATGCATCACAGAGAATCACCATCATCTTCAAACTCGAGAAGACAATTTTCTATGTATACCTCCTCTGTATCACACTGGAGCCAAAATGCATTGGTTTGGAAGCCTTATAGTAGGGTCTAAGGCTGTTATACTAAAGGGAGTAAAGCCACAATACATCTTAGAGGCCGTCTCTGAGGAACAGGCAACTATAGTTTGGCTGCTGGTGCCTTGGGCACAGGATATTTTAGATGCTATTGAATCCGGTGAGGTAAATCTTGAGGACTATAAGCTAGATCAGTGGAGATTAATGCATATAGGTGCTCAACCAGTTCCTCCTAGCCTTATTAAAAGATGGAGAAAATATTTCCCTAACCAGGCCTATGACACCAATTATGGCCTTAGCGAATCAACAGGGCCCGGTTGTGTTCATCTTGGTATAGATAATATACACAAGGTAGGAGCTATTGGCAAGCCCGGCTATAACTGGCAGGCAAAAATCGTAGATGAAAAGGGAAAGGAAGTCCCCTCTGGTCAAACGGGAGAATTAATTGTAAAAGGTCCTGGAGTTATGAAGGGTTACTATAATAATGAGGCTGAAACCAAAAAAGTTCTCAAGGATGGTTGGCTATACACCGGGGATATGGCCCGCAAAGATTCAGATGGATTCATCTATTTGGTAGATAGAAAGAAAGACATTATAATTTCTGGTGGTGAGAATATATTCCCAGTAGAAGTCGAAGACTTTCTCCAGGAACATGAAGATATAAAGGATGTAGCTGTTATAGGAATGCCAGATGAACGTCTAGGGGAAATTCCTGTAGCCATTGTAGAAACAAAGCCTGGAAGACAGCTAACTGAAGCAGAAGTGTTGGATTTTTGTCAACCTCTGCCTAGATACAAAAGACCACGTAAAGTTATCTTTGATAAAGTACCACGCAATCCTACTGGCAAGATTGAAAAACCGGTTTTAAGGGAAAAATGGTGTGGAACATATATAAGTGTATTTATATAAGTAATAAGTACAAGATTCCTTGGCCTTTCGGCATATATGTCGAAAGGCCATATGATTATTATAGTCATTATAATTATATAGCTTGTATGATAAACATTTTGCAATTTTACTGATTTGAACTTGCAATATCATTGACACAGAGCCATAAGAGACATATAATTATAGGGTAAAATAAAATTTTATATATTATAAGCTTCATAATTCTAAATTGATATTTTGACTTATCTTAGGGAAGACTTTATCTGAAAAAAGGAATTATGGAATTTAAAGGTATGGAGGGAAGGCTATGAGTAAAAACTATAATCCTTATGAAGCAATGTTGGAGGTTTTAGATAGAGCTGCCAATATGTTGGGATTAGAAGAACAGGATTATGTACACCTAAAATATCCTGAAAGAGAGCTAAAGGTTTCTATACCAGTAGAGATGGATGATGGCTCTATTAAAGTTTTTGAAGGATACAGGGTACAGCATTCCAGCGTCAGAGGACCCTACAAGGGTGGAATTCGTTATCACCAAGATGTAGATATGGACGAAGTTAAGGCTTTAGCCGGTTGGATGAGCTTTAAATGCGCAGTAGTTGATATCCCCTTTGGGGGAGGAAAAGGTGGTGTAAGAGTAGACGCTACCAAATTATCCAAAAAAGAACTAGAAAGGCTAACGCGTAAGTATGCTACATTACTCTATCCCATTGTTGGTCCTGAAATTGACATTCCCGCTCCTGACGTAAATACCAATGCTGAAGTAATGGGATGGTTTATGGATACATATAGCACTTTGAGAGGGCATTTATCTCCAGGAGTAGTAACAGGAAAGCCAGTACCTATAGGAGGCTCTCTAGGCAGAGCAGAGGCCACAGGCCGGGGTGTTATGTTCATGACTAGAGAGATCGCTAAAAAACTCCATTTACCCTTGAAAGGAGCAAAGGTTGCTGTTCAGGGCGCAGGTAATGTGGGGGGAACTGCTGCAAAACTCCTATATAGAGAGGGATGCAAGGTCGTAGCTCTTAGTGACGTTTCCGGAGGCATCTACTCAGAAGAAGGTCTAAATATAGATGAAATAATTGATTTTCTCACTGCTGAGCGGGGTCGACTACTTAAGGATTATGATGCACCAGGACTTGTGAGAATCTCCAATGAAGAGTTGCTAACTTTAGATGTAGACATTTTAATACCAGCAGCTTTAGGAAATCAGATAACAGAAGAAATAGCTCCCCGTATTAAAGCAAAGATTATTGTAGAAGGTGCCAATGGGCCTACCACTGTAGGTGGAGATAAGATTCTTGAAGATAATGGAATAGTAGTGGTTCCAGATATTTTAGCCAATGCTGGTGGGGTTACTGTTTCCTACTTTGAATGGGTACAAAACCTCCAACGCCTCAGATGGGAAGAAGAGGAAATCAACGAAAGATTAGAAAATATTATGATTAAGGCCTTTAATGATGTATGGACAACAGCTGAAAAAGCTGGTACCAGCCTCAGAATGGGTGCATATATGGTAGCAGTGGATAGAATTGTTACTGCCAGCAAGATGAGAGGAATAAGTTAGACTTAATGAAAACCACTATAGTATTAACTGAACTACAAAAATCTATAAATTAAGGTAGGGTGCATAGCATTTATGCATCCTACCTTTTTCATATTTCATCAGACTTGTCAGGCACCGTATATACTCACTTTTCCATATCCTTTTTACCTTTTACGGATAATTTGTCGAAAATTTTAGTTAAAAAATATATCAATACGGCAAGGATTCCAATTGCTAGAATATATGGAGTTATCACGTGTACCAAGCTCATTTGAATGTCTCATTCCTTTCCACTTATGAAATTGTTAATCTATTCTAAAACCCAATATTTAACAATTGCTTGTGCTATAGTGAAATGATGCTAATTATATATTGCCTACTATTAAATAAACAAATAAAGCCAACTGTTTGTTACACATTTAACAGAGATTTTTAATAAATTTATTAAATATGCTGTTATAGCTCTTACTACTTTAATTAAATTCTACAGCTTAAATAATAAATTGGTAATATCCCTGAGTAAGAGCCCATCAATAACAAATTATATTCATATAACTAAGAATTTTGAACTAGCATAAAAAAAATTAATTGTACTTTTAAAAAATAACAAGATTGTTTTCCATTATACATAGTTAACATATGCCATATGTGGAAATGTCATTTTTTTACTGGTTATAGTGGAAGATAATGTGTTATTATTATATCTAAACTGTTTAAACTAGCTATAAAAGATATCTATAATATATCAGGAGAGTAGGTTAGTTGTATATGAATAAAGTAATTGAGCTTGTAAAATCAACAAAAGACATCATTTTGGATGAATCCTTAGTTAATACCCGCAGAGAAAAAAGGGATGCTGATTACGTTACTCTTGTTGACATTAAGGTACAGGAGTTCATTTTTAAGGGACTTAAATCTATGTATCCTAATTATCAATTCATGGGTGAAGAAAAGGATAATCATTCATTGGATTTGTCAAAACCGATATGGATACTAGATCCCCTCGATGGTACAACCAATCTCATTCATAATTATAACCAAAGTGCTGTATCCTTGGCCTTATGGAACAACCAGCGCTTAGAATTTGGTGTAGTTTATAACCCCTTTACCGACGAACTCTTTACTGGTTACCTTAACAAGGGAGCTTATTTGAATGGAAAGCCCATTCATGTATCAAATTATACATCTATGTCTGACAGCCTAGTAATAATAGGAACTCATCCCTATAGAAAAAATAATTCAAAGGACACTTTTCTAATTAGCCATAAAATATATCTGGACTGTCAAGATATAAGACGGTCTGGCTCAGCTGCTTTAGATTTGGCCTATGTTGCAGCTGGTAGAGCAGAAGCTTTTTTTGAAAAGTTTTTGAGCCCTTGGGATTATGCTGCAGGAGCTATTATTGTACAGGAAGCAGGAGGAATCATCACAAATTTTGACAATAATCCCCTCCCTATCTTCTCCCCATCCTCTGTCCTTGCCACCAATGGCAGCATTCATTCTACAATGCTGGAATACCTATCACAAATTAGTGATGAAGCTAACGGTCAGTAGCCATTATCCTTATAATATAATAATTTACCCCTAGAAGTTTAATATTAACTCTAGGGGTAAAGTTATAATCAATCATTCATACTATTATGGTCATTGATATCATCATTATTTTGACCTTCATTCTGACCAGGATTGCCATTATGTCTATTATTTCCATTATTCCAATGGTCTTCATTTCTACCCTGGTTATTGCCCTTATTGTCTTGATCCTTTTTATCCCGGTCTTTTCCTTTGCCTGGTATAAGCCCTTCAAAGAAATCCTTTAAGTCTTCCAAAGCATCATCTATTTGCTCATCTATTTCTGGAGCTGGGGGCTCAGTATGAACATCACAGAAATATTTCTGATGCTCTGGGTTATTAATATTTAAACTATTGACTTCTGCAATGCTATTAAAACCAAAGTATGCATTGGGTATCCATTTTTTAATTTGATCTTGAGACAATTGTCTATATGGAGAATGGCTCTCCAAGAAATATACGGATTTAGTAGTAATTGAGCCTTCTGGGCAGTACGGTCCTGGGAGTTTCCCTGATTCATTACAGATCTGTATGGTACCGTGCTGAGTACATATTTCACTAGGAATGTTGTCAGGATTAAACCAGTCTATGATAACTTGCCCTTTTGGACAATTAGGGCTTGCTAATTTACCAGAAATTTTGCAAACGCTCTTTTGTACCAATCCTAGTTCTTCGGGACCTTTGTCTAAAATATCCCTATCCTCTAAGCCCTCATGGATTTTGGCCATAAATGCCTGCCATAGAGGCGCTGCATATTTGCTGCCCTGAGAACCGCTAGCCAGGGGTTTACTCTCATCATGGCCAATCCATACAACACCGGTATAATAAGGAGTAAAGCCAGCAAAGGCTACACCCTTGTAATCGCTGTTAGTACCAGTTTTACCTGCCACAGTCATTCCATCTATTAGAGCCCGCTTACCTGTTCCGTTTTTCACTGCATCCTTCATCATGTCTATAAGCATCCAGGAGGTTCTTTCACTAAATATTTTGCGCTGCACTCTATTTTGAGTTCTATCGATTAAAATATTTCCATCCTTATCCACTACTTTGAGCACTGATATAGGCTCATTATATACACCACCGTTGGCAATAGCGCTATAGGCACCTGCTAATTCAACAGGAGTTATAGCAGAAGTACCAAGGGCTAAACCTGATCCATTTACCTGAATATGTGAGGGATCTACACCTAAACCTTCCAAATAGGTCTTAGATGTTTCAAATCCAACATCATAGGTTAGGGTTTGAGCTGCCACTATGTTTAGAGAACGTCTAAGCCCCTCTCTCATGGTAGTAGGACCAGAATAGCTTCCTCCTCCATAATTCTTGGGGAAATCTTGCTTAGCATCCCAACCTTCAATTTTCACTGGGATGTTGTGATAAATAGTAGCGGGAGATGCCCCTTCTTCCAGCGCCGGTCCATAGACCGAAATAGGCTTTATGGTAGAACCCATCATCAAAGGGGTCATTGCCCTATTAAGCTCTCTCTTATTTGTGGGGGCAGCACGTCCTCCCACAAGAGCCTTTATATGACCATTGTTGTCCATCACTACTGCAGTAGCTTGAGGTTGGGGTAGGGCACTGTCATCTTCCCCTTGTAATTGAGGGTAATCCTCCCAATTATACACAGTATCCTCTACTATCCTTTGGATATTCCTATCCAAGGTAGTATAGATTTTTAGTCCATTGTTATATATAAACTCATCAGCTTTCTGACGTCCCTCTTTATCATTTTCCCAGCCTTTAAGCTTGATAATGGCATCTCTTACCTCATAAATGGCATATTCAATAAAGGGTGCCATATCATAGAGCTTTAGCCTGGTAGCTTCCTTTACAACCTGCAGCTCTTCAGATTTGGCTTCTTCATATTGTTGATCCGTAATAAAACCATTTTCCAGCATGGACTTAAGCACTAATTCTGCCCGTTCTTCTGTTATATGCCTTCTATCCTCGCTGCCATGATAATTCCTACGGGGATTATAGGCAGAAGGATTTTTAACCAGGCCCGCCAGCACAGCCATTTCCTTGAGAGTTAGTTCATCTAATTCCTTGCCAAAGTAATCCTTGGCAGCGGCCTTAACACCATAGTTACCCTCTTCAAAGTTTATGGTATTTAGATAGGCCTCTAAAATCTGTTCCTTGCTAAATTCCCTCTCTAGTTTCATGGCTAGATAAACCTCTTGAATTTTTCGGGTATAACTTTTTTCAGGAGTCAGGTACAGGGTTTTTACCAGCTGCTGAGTTATAGTGCTGCCTCCCTGTGTATGGCCTCCTTTTAAGTTGTTGATAAATGCCCCAGCTATTCTAATGGGGTCTATGCCCTTATGCTTCTCAAATCTTTTGTCCTCAATTGCTATAAAGGCTTTTTGCAGCATATCGGGAATCTCATCCAAGGTAGCCCATACTCGGTTTTCCAAGCCAAAATACTCTGTAATAAGATTACCGTCTTGGTCGTAGATAAAGGTAGTTTGACTCTGATCTTCAATCTTAGCTAAATCTAAAGGAGGAGCATTATCTATAATAGATTTTACTGCTCCAGCAGCAAAGAAGCCTACTACCAGGACTATGACCAAGGCCACTAGAGCTATTGACCTAAATATTTTTCTATTTTTATTTATCGCTGATTTTTTCTTTTTTCTTTCTACTCTTGTAGCATGCGACATATCTATATCACCTCATACCCTCCATTTTAGCACGAAATTATGTCCAATTTATAAATAATATATTAATATTTGTAGGTAATATGAGGTAAATTAGTAAAACCCCTATAATATTTTCTATAATATTTTTAATATGGCAGCAATTATCAGCATTTTATTCATCTTTCTGTTTATGGTTACATAAAAAATCTTAGCATAAAAAAAGGAACAGTCAAACTGTTCCCCCTGTATCATTTGTAGACACCATAAAAACCCCATAAAATGTTAATTTATCTTGTTGGTTTTTCGTCTTCTTGAGATGTACTGGTGTTTCCTATGTTAGAAATGGCCTCTCTCATTTTGGTGTCAGAGATTAGATTCTGCATATTGTAATAATCCATTACTCCTAATTTACCTTCTCTAAAGGCAGCGGCTATAGCTTTTGGTATCTCGGCTTCAGCCTCTACAACCTTAGCCCTCATTTCATGTACCCTAGCCACCATCTCTTGCTCCCTTGCAACCGCCATAGCCCGTCTTTCTTCAGCCTTAGCCTGGGCTATCCGCTTATCAGCCTCGGCCTGATCAGTCATTAGCTGAGCTCCAATATTCCTTCCCACGTCCACGTCCGCTATATCTATAGACAGAATTTCAAATGCTGTTCCTGAATGCAGACTCTTAGCCAAAACAGTTTCAGATATGCTGTCAGGATTCTCTAGTACCTCTTTATGGGAATCCGCAGATCCTATAGTAGTAACAATACCTTCGCCAACTCTTGCAATAATAGTCTCTTCTCCAGCTCCACCTACTAATCTGTCAATGTTAGCCCTTACCGTGACACGTGCCTTAGCGATAACCTCAATACCGTCCTTTGCAACAGCAGCAACATTAGGTGTTTCAATAACTTTTGGGTTAACACTCATTTGTACAGCTTCTAATACATCCCTTCCTGCTAGATCAATAGCTGCAGCCCGTTCAAACTCCAAGGGAATATCAGCTCGTTGAGCGGCTATCAGGGAGTCTACTACGCGATCTACATTACCTCCAGCTAAATAATGAGCCTCTAGCTTATTGATGGAGATATCCAATCCAGCTTTTGTGGCCTTTATCAAAGGGTTAACAATCCTAGATGGAACTACCCTTCTAAGCCTCATACCTATAAGATTCATAATACCAACCTTGACACCCGCAGCTAAGGCTGAAATCCATAAACCTACTGGCACAAAAGTAAAGAAAATTGACAAAACCACAATAATGGCCACTATAATCAGCATAGCAAATACAACTTCTGGCATCTGGCAAAACTCCTTTCATTTTATATGTAGTTTGAATATCTTTACAATTATTATATAGTAATATTATTCATTATACTAGCTTTAAATGAAAATTTGGCCAATATTAAAAAGGACAGACTTAAAAAAATAAGTCTGCCACTAAAATGCATCAATACCTTATTTAAATGCTATTTGTTTACTTTTTACCATCTCTGACACCTGAGCCACATCCTTATCCCCACGTCCTGAAAGATTAACTACAATCTTCCGGTCAGAAGGTAAAGTCTTGGCTAGCTTAATAGCATAGGCCACCGCATGAGCACTCTCTAAAGCAGGGATTATACCCTCAGTCTTGGACAATTCAAAGAATGCATCCAGAGCCTCTCGATCTGTAATGGTTACATATTCTGCTCGACCTGTATCCTTATAATAACTGTGTTCTGGTCCTACTCCTGGATAGTCCAGCCCCGCTGAGATAGAATGAACAGGAAGAATATCTCCCTTTTCATCCTGTAATACATAGCACTTAAAGCCATGTATAACTCCAGGTTTACCTAATGTTAAGGAGGCTGCATGCATGCCAGGACTGAGACCTTTGCCTGCTGGCTCTACTCCTATCATCTTAACTTCTTTGTCATTATAGAAAGGTGCAAATAAGCCTATGGCATTACTACCTCCGCCTACACAGGCTACAAGATAGTCTGGCAGGCATCCTTCTGCCTTCAGCATCTGCTCTTTGACTTCCTGACCAATAACGGACTGAAATACATTTACCATGGCTGGATAGGGGTCAGGGCCAACAGCAGAACCTAACATATAGTAGGTGTTCTCATAATTCTGTATTAAATCATCTAGAGCAGCATCTACTGCTTCCTTTAAAGTCCTTAATCCCTCGGTAACGGCGACAACCTTTGCTCCTAGCAGCTCCATTCTAAATACGTTCAGTTGCTGCCTTCGGGTATCTTCTTCTCCCATATAGATAATGCATTCCATATCAAATAAAGCACAAGCCGTAGCTGTAGCCACTCCATGTTGACCAGCGCCTGTCTCAGCAATAACCCGCTTTTTACCCAAACGCTTGGCTAACAGAACTTGTCCTATGGTGTTGTTGATCTTGTGAGCCCCAGTGTGGTTTAGATCCTCTCTTTTTAGATAGATCTTGGCACCACCTATCTTTTTGGTAAGCTTTTCTGCAAAATATAATGGATTAGGCCTTCCCACATACTGCTGGTAATAGTATTTAAGCTCTGCTAAGAACTCTGGATCCTTTCTATACTTTTCAAAAGCATCCTTGACTTCGTCCAATACCTTGTCCAACTGTGGTGGAACAAACCTGCCCCCAAATTCTCCATAATAACCTTTTTCATCACATAATAACATAACGATTCTCCTCTCTTCTAGTCTTGACTATTCTAAGCTCATCTATAGTCTATTTATATATACTATATAATATAATAGACTTATAGACTTTGGTTAAATATACATTAAACCACAATAAAAGTCAACACCTACCAAATATTTTACTATATGCTACCAGGTATCTGTAATATTTATCCTTAGCTTGAAATTATAAGTTCACACTTTTTAATCCAATATGTAACTATTTTGTAACTCATTTCTCTCAATAATTTTATACAATTGTAGTATAAACATAAAAAATGGATAATTATAGTATTACTTCTGGTAATGGGGGTTTTAGATGTGAAAACAAATCGCAAGAATTTCTATCTTAAAAACTTTATTGTCTTTTTATTCCTTATCTCCTTTAGCTTTGTATCGGGATGTGGCTTTTTACAACAAATCAGTAGTTTCTCTGTAAAGCCATCCCTTCCTATAGATCCATCTACGTCTGATCAGGATATAAATAATGAAAATAATACTAATGAAACTATACATAAAGATAAAGAATCTAACCTAAATGAAGAGAATGATAGCCATGAGGTTGATAAGGACAAGGTTGATGGCAATGGTCAAGTCAATCATAATAACAGCGTTGATAAAAATAATAACCAAAGTGACGAGGTTGATAACCATAGCATTGCTGATAACAATAACATTGTTAACAACAATGACAACCATGATATTATTGACGATAACACCAATGCTGATAATAAAGATAATATTGACAGCAACAGTAATATTAAGGACAATAATACGGATGAAAATAATAACAAGAATGAAAATATGAATCAGGCAAATGATTCTACAGATATTGATAAAATTGAAGCTGAACCTACAGCTAAAATAATTCGCAGCTCAGAAAATAAGGAATTAAAAAGAGTGGCCATAACTTTTGATGATGGTCCTGATGGATATTTTACTCCTCAGGTTCTAGATATATTGAAAGAATACAATGTAAAAGCAACCTTCTTTGTTGTTGGCTCATTAGCAAATAAAAATCGGGATGTGCTTAAAAGAATTGGTCAAGAAGGCCATGTGGTAGCTAGCCATGGTTGGAGTCACAGTAATTTCACCAAGCTATCAGACAAGAAAATAATCCAAGAATTGCAAAAGACCAACGACCTAATTGAAGAGGTATTAGGAAAACCCACCACCCTTTTTCGCCTACCTTATGGTGCCTTTAACAAAAGAGTTCTTAAGACTGTAGCAAAGCAAGGCTATCACAATATATACTGGTCCATAGACCCCAGGGATTGGTCAGGTATTTCCTACAAAGAAATACTAGGTCATATTAAGAAAAACCTAGAGCCTGGCGCAATCATACTACTTCACTCTAGTGGATCAAAGGAATCTATACCTAATACAGTAAAAGCCTTGCCCCATATAATAGAATATTTACAGGGACAAGGCTATGAAATGGTTACAGTTCCAGAACTGTTAGAGGATTATCTAATGGTAAATAGTACTATTGATTAATAATATAAGGATTGAGTTGGTTAAAGCTTTTCTCCCATCGGGCTACATAGTCCCCTGTAGCCCATTCTACCATGACAACCGACTCTCCTTTTTTTATGTCTATTTTCTTTATAGGTTTTTCAGAAAGCTCACCGTTTTCTATGGTATAAATCATAAGGAAATTGCCAGTTACAACTATTAATAAATCTTTATTTGGGGAAGTATAAGCATCCAGGGCCATAGGAACCCTTTCCTTAACAGAATCCCAGGGCACATGCAGCTCATCGTAATTTACCAGTTTGCCTACTGGAGATAGGCCAATTGGGAATTCTTCATATCTGTCCCCAAGATCTAACCTGCCCTTTAGGGTCCAGTTGCCATTTCTTCTCTCCAAGGTGAAATTATCTTCACTGACACTAACAATGCCTTTTAATTCTTCATCTATCTTAATACCATGGGACACAAGATGAGCTTGTGCAGAAGTATAGAATATATCCCTCATATCCTCTCTGGCAATATCAGATACCAGAATACCACTAAGGCTATTGGCATCATCTAGGGGCAATACCCTGTAATTTCTCTCTGCTACAGAACCCATGGTCCAGGAGTATTCTATTGCAACATAGTCATCACTAACAAATAATATATCTTTTTTGATGTTGCCCTTTATTAATTGCTCATCTATCTTATTGATAATACCTGCTCCCCTTGGCACAAGAGGCTCTAGCACAATATTGTCCTGCAAAAAGTCATTATATTTTCTTGTTTTTACGGTCAAAGTCCAAAATCCACTTCTCCTAGGAATAAACAAATCTGGTGCCTCTAAACTTGATTGGATATTTTTATTATAAGAGGAAATCCAAAAAGTCCTATAACTAGCTCTCTCGTTAAAAATATCTTCCTCATTGGTACTAGGCACAGTTGAGCGAAGACCAATAAGGACCCCTGTTCTTAACAGGTTATCCTTTGCCTCTGGTTTTTCAATCTTATTTTGGGAATTCTTTTGTCCGTTAGCATAGTAACTATCTATTTTATCTGAAACCTTTTTCAGCCAATAAAAACAATTGTCCACATATATCAAGGCAGTATCTTCATCTAGCATTGCTATATCAAAAAACAGTGATCCATTGGATATAATGGAAATAATATCAATCATTGGATTGCTTATATTTAAATCTTCCATATCCATATTATGATGAAATAGCATATAATCTCTTGTTTTTACTTTTCTAATTTGATACTTGGCATCAGTACAGCTTTCATCTGCTACCATAGCCCATGTGTCTGAAAAAACAGCTATCCTATCCAATAGCTCCTCAGCAGCCTTTATGCTATCCTCATCTTCCTGAATTTCAGATATTCTCTTATATTGGTAAATTTTCCAAGTTCCTCGAATAGGAATTGTGCTATTTTCAGGGGATACTATTATCTGCCCTGAGTTAAGTTGAGGAAATCCTTGGCATCCTGTTAATAATAGTATAATAGATAGTATTAAACACAATTTCTTCAAGATTTAATCTTCCCCTCTAAGCAATCCATTTACGAAATTGGCAGCCTTATTATCACTTTTGTTCCTTTGCCCTCCTGGCTTTCTATATCCAGCTGACCATTATGTTTGCTTATTATCTCATTAGATACAGAAAGGCCGATCCCGCTGGCGGCTTTACTATTCTTTCCTTTAAAGAACTTGTCCTTTACATAAGGCAGCTCATGGGAGGGTATACCACATCCATTATCCAGCACAACCATAACAATAAAATTATCTTCTATATATGTCTTAAAGCTGACCATACCGCCTTGAGATGTAAATTTAAAGGCATTATCCAAAACATTGATCAATACCTGTTTTATTCTATTTTCATCTATACTTATCTCAGGCAATTGGTCTGGATATTCTACCTCAAAATTAATTCTATTTCTCTGAGCTACTGGGGTCATATGACGTTTAATATACTCTATTAGGTCTACAAGATTAGTCCTTTTAAGCTTTAAGCTAATTTCCCCTGAAAGCAGCTTAGAAAAATCCAGTAGTTCCTCTACCATCCCTGATAATCGTTCTGTCTCTTTTTCTATTATTTTAAGTCCATCCCTAAAGGTCTCAACTTCCTCTGGATTGGTATTATTCAAGATAACAGCCCATCCCTTTATTGAGGTTAGGGGAGTTCTAAGCTCATGAGAAACTGATGCGATAAATTCGTTTTTTATCTGTTCTTTTTCCATTATTTCATTGGCCATATAGTTAAGAGTATCAGCCAAGCGTCCCACTTCATCGTTGGACTCTTTTATACACCTTACCTGAAAATCCCCTTTAGCCATTTTTTCAGCTACCCTGGTTACTTGTTTTATGGGGCTGACTACTCCGTTGGCCAAGATAAAGCTAATTATACTGGATATAGCTATTGTTAATATACCCATAAGAATAAAAATCCAGATCACATATCTTAGCTGTTCATTAATAGGCTCAAGGGATGTTGTAAACCTTAACACACCTACTACTTCACTATTAGCTTCTAAAGGATGAGAAACTGACATTACTAAATCATCAGTATATGCGACTCTACCAATCCATTTTCCAGCCTCACCATCTAAGGCCCTTTTCACATCTGATGTCTCCAGCTTATCAGTAAAATATACTCCAATAGAGTCCATTAATACCGTGCCGGAGTTATCAATAATTTGAACCTGAGCAGAGGTGAATTTCCAAAATACATCTACATTATCCATTACATTATCTTCAAGGGAGCTATCGGAAAAATACCTGGAATAAAAGCTGGCAGACATACGAATTTGATCAGTTAATATATCCTCTACGCTTTTATAATAATACTCCTTTAGAAACACGCTAAGCATTAGTATAAATATAAATATACTAATGACAATAATTCCCATAAAGCTGTAACCAATCCTGGTTTTAATGCTTTGTTGACGTTCTATTCCTTTTCTCTCCATCGATATCCAATTCCCCATACAGTCTCTATATATTTGGGATGAGAAGGCCTGTCCTCAATTCTTTTCCTCAACCTTCGGATATTCACATCAACAACCTTCAAATCACCAACATAATCTTCACCCCATACCTGGTCAATTAGCTCATTACGGCTAAATAACTTCCCTGGGTTATTTATAAATAAAGTCATTAATTGATATTCTTTGGGGGTTAGCTCTATTTCTCCACCATTCTTATAAACCTTCTGAGAGTAGGTATCCACCTCAAAAGGAGGATCGTATATACTACGATCATTTTTTGGTTCATTATTGCCGCCTAATCGGCGCAATAATCCTTCGGCTCTCAATACCAACTCTAAGGGATTAAAGGGCTTTACTACATAATCATCGGCCCCCTGTTCCAATCCCATAATTCTATCCATATCCAAATCCCGGGCAGTGAGCATTATAATGCCCATTCTGGGAAATTCTGAGCGAAGGGCAACACATACTTCAAAACCATCTATTCCAGGCAGCATAATATCCAATACAACTATATCAGGCTTATGCTCTCTAGCTAATTTAATGGCTTCCTCACCAGTTTCCGCCTCTATTATCTCAAAATTGCTTCTTTCAAATCCTATCCTTACAAAGCTACGAATAGAACTCTCATCATCAACGATTAATACCTTACCTTTCATGTTGCTTTAGCTATAACCTCCCCTCATACCTCTTTATTTCAGCTTTTTCCATCCACTCATCCAACATTACTGTCCAGGCATCTATCTTTTTGTGCTGACTTACTACTTGCTCTAACTCATCATACTTTTCCTCTAAAGTATATACTTTCTCAGGCATCTTTTCATAAAGCTTTATGATATGATAACCATAACTGCTAGCTACCAGATCAGATATCTCTCCTTCTTCTAAGCTAAAAGCTGCTTCTTCAAATTGAGGCACAAAGGAGCCATCCTGCCTGACTATATATCCTACATCATTATCTTCCATACCAGGATCTTCACCGTATTCCTCAATGAGTTTCTCAAATTCCTGGCCATTTTGGGCTTTTTCCAACACTTCCATAGCCTTGGGTTCAATAGCCTTTAGTTTTTCATCTAAATATTTATCTGCTTCTTCTGTCTTTCCTTCATCAACCATGGCATTGTATTGATCTATATCCTCTTGTGGCAATTTTATCAACACATGTTTAACCCTAACTTCTTCGGGTGAATACAATTCTACCTCTTCGAATGCCAAGATAGATATATTTTCTTTCTGAATTTGCAATCTCTCTTCGTAATACTCCTGGATCTCTTGCTCATTGGCATTGACATCCTTAACCAATTCCTCTACATAGTTGTCGATAACTATCTGCTGAGCAATAAGTTCTATATACTCATCCTCAGTTTGACCCATAGCATCTAGCTGTTCCTCAACAAATGCCCTAGCTTCACCTACATAATCTTTACCTTGATCCTCAGTATCCTCTTCCTGTTCATCCTGCATATTATTATCCATTATCTCCATTTGTGATGCCACTTCTGCAATAATGTTTTCAAACTCTGTCCTTGCTTGATCTAAAATTTCATCGGTGACAACAAATCCCGCATCTTTTGCCTTTTGAACTATGAGCTTTTGGACTATTAGCTGTTCCAATATATCAGCCTTTATCTCAGCTATTGTTTCTTTTTGCTCTGGATCATTCTCAATTTCTTCTGTAATATAATAGTTTTGCTTTACTTGATCATAGAGTTTATTAAATTCACCCTTGGTAATCTTTTCACCATTGACTTTAGCTACTACTGTATCTTCATTGTCATTTATTCCACAGCCAATAATTGATACTCCTAAAATTAACAATAAAACAAATGAAACTATCCTCTTAATAATCATTACATCAATTCCTTCCATTTTTACTTAACAATTAACTCGTTGTGCTAGTTAATTAACATTAATTATATAGTATAATGATGAGAAAAGTAAGGGGCTGACTAAAAAAACATATGGCAGTAAGCCCTAAATTTGTAAGCCTACTGCCATGATTTTTCACTATTAAAATAATTAGTTTAGCCTTTCTTCTATTAATTTAGCTAATCCTACTGCGTATTCTTCTATTTCACGTTGGTCTTTTCCTTCTATCATAACCCTTATCAAAGGCTCGGTTCCTGACGTCCGAACAAGTACTCTGCCTTCACCTGCAAACCTATCCTCCATACGTTTAATCTCTTCCTGTATAACAGGATCCTGATTATAGGTTAGCTTACCTTCCTCACTTACCTTTGCATTAACCAGCACCTGAGGGAATTTTTCCATAACCTTGGACAATTCTGATAGTTTTTTGTTCTCTCTCTTGACAACTGATAATAGCTGAAGAGCAGTTAAAATCCCGTCTCCTGTGGTATTATGATCTAAGAAAATAATATGTCCTGACTGTTCGCCACCAATATTGTATCCTTCTTCTAGCATCTTCTCCAGCACATATCTGTCTCCTACTTTTGTCTTAACAACATTACATCCTGCCTTCTCTAAAGCCTTGTCAAAGCCTAAATTGCTCATTACAGTGCCTACCACCGTATTCTTTTTAAGGATGCCTCTCTTTTGCATATCGAGACCACAAATGACTAGCATCTGATCCCCGTCTACTATCTTTCCACGCTCATCTACAGCTATTAGCCTGTCAGCATCTCCATCAAAGGCTAACCCTACATCAGCACCCATCTCTACTACGTATTCTTGAAGATTTTCTGGATAGGTTGAACCACACAAAGAGTTGATATTAATACCGTCAGGTTCATCGTATATTGGATAAACCTCAGCCCCTAGCTGGGATAAGATTCCTGGGGCAATCTTTGATGCTGCTCCGTTGGCACAATCCACTACTAGCTTTAAACCGTCTAATCTAACATCTATGGTACTTTTTAAAAATTCCTCATAATGCCTTACAGCATTCTTTACCCTTACTACACGCCCAATATCTACACCCGTAGGATATACTATTTCTTCAGAGTTATCCAATACGATGCTTTCGATTCTCTCTTCCAACTCATCAGGTAACTTATAGCCTTGGTTATTAAATATTTTTATACCATTATACTCCATAGAGTTGTGCGATGCAGAAATTACCACTCCAGCGTCAGTCTTATAGTGTCTGGCTAAGTATGCTACAGCTGGGGTAGGAATAACTCCTGCTATTCTAGCTTCTCCTCCTACAGAGCAAATGCCGGCTACTAGGGCAGCTTCCAGCATATCTCCAGAGAGTCTAGTATCCCTTCCAACAAGTATTCTAGGCTTATGCTTTGCCATTTTTAATACACTTACAGTTGCCTGACCTATTTTATATGCCAGTTCACAAGTGAGCGTCTCATTTGCCAATCCTCTTACTCCATCAGTTCCAAATAAACGTCCCATAACTTCTCCCCAATCCTTGTTTATTCGAAATTCTCCATAATATATCTCTGTGCTGACAATGTTCCTACTGCACCATCTGCTGCTGCAGTTACCAATTGCCATACCGGCTTATAACGTAAATCACCTACTGCAAACACTCCTGGTACATTAGTTGCCATAGTCTCGTCAGCTATAACAAATCCGTCATCTGTCATATCTACCTTACCCACTGCCAACTGGTTATTAGGTTTTATACCTATAGCTATGAAGAATCCATCTAACTCAAGCTGTGATACAGTATTAGTCTTAAGGTTCTTTATACTAATACCCTCTACCTGTTCCTCACCGATTATAGATTCTACTACGGTATCCCATAATACTTCAATCTTAGGGTGAGCCAAGACTCGATCCTGTAGGATTTTTGACGCTCTAAGCTGATCCCTGCGATGAATCAGATAAACCTTAGAAGCGTATTGAGCCAGAAACAGGGCATCTTCAGTAGCTGTATCGCCACCGCCTACAACAGCAGTCACCTTATCCTTGTAAAAAGCTCCATCACAGGTGGCACAATAGGATACTCCCCTGCCGCGAAATCTCTCTTCCTTATCAAGCCCTAACATTTTGGGACTTGCGCCCATAGCTAGTATAATTGTTTTGGTCTCATACTCTTTATCTTCGGTAATAACTTTTTTTATCTTATCATCTACTACTATTTCTTTAACTTCATCATAAAGAATCTCCAGTCCAAATTTACGAGCATGACTTTCTAATTTCATAGCAAAATCAGGCCCGCTTATAGGGTCCACAAATCCAGGATAGTTTTCAATGCTGTAAGTGGTAGCAGCCTGACCTCCAACAAACATCTTTTCAAACAGCAGGGTATCCATTCCACCTCTTTTAGCATACATACCTGCTGTAAGTCCTGCTACACCACCGCCAATTATGATAATATCCTTCACTTGTCTTCAACTCCTTCCTGTTTCCTTATTATATACCCTATATCCCCAAACTTATATCAACCCTTAATATCTAAATTATTATACCCTAAATAATGATATTTGTGAATAATTGGTTTTATTTCTTAATTAACCTTATTTTCATATGCTATTTATAATAACGGAATAAGCACAGAATTACATCCAAAAATTAAAAATATGTAGACACCAATAATACATTTATAACCACAATAAATTAATTCAAAAAACTTGTAATGTATTGTATATAAAGACAAAAAATGATAATATAATATATGATTACATATTATATCCAAATTATTGCACTTCATGGCAGGCTTATATTCGTTCCCACAATTATTAAGATATTCCAACAACTTATTTCCACTGTAATCAAAATAAAGGGATGCTATTATGAGGTTTAAGGTATCAAAAAGCGGTAACAAAATAATCATGGACAAACTTGTTAATTGGGATTTTTCTGATGAGTCTGAAAAGCAAATGAGCTCAGCAGACAATGCTCACAAGAATCTTTATGAAAATCTAAAAAGCTTCATTAAAGACTTTAGTTCAGATTTCGATGAGATCAAGCTAATATCAGATCAATTATCAGGATTTATTGAAGTCATGATGGAATCATCTGAAAATCTTCAAATGGCAACAGAGTTCATTTCAAAAGGCGCACAGAATCAAGCAAATGACATTAATACTTGTCGACAAATTGCTGATATGCTATCAAATAAAATTTCCATGATGAGTGAAAAATTTAATAATTTAATTGAAATGGCACACGATATGAGTAATGTAAGCTCCCACGGCCAATCAGCAATTCTCAACCTCTCTGAACAACAAACTAAAAACTATGAAATGAACGAATTGGTTACAACTGAAATATATAAATTGTTAGATAAGACAAAAACCATTGACGAAATAACAGCTATATTATTTAACATAGCTAAAAGAACAAACCTGCTAGCACTAAATGCATCCATCGAAGCATCAAGGGCAGGAGATGCTGGAAGAGGATTTGCTGTGGTAGCTGAAGAAATAAGACAATTGTCTGAAAACAGTAGGGAAGCAAGTAAAACTATTAATGATAATATTAATGAAATAACAACTCAACTTAGCAATTTAGAACAGGCAATGGAAAGTTCAAAAGAAACCTTTGAAAATCAAACCCAAGCAGTAAATGATGTAATAAACGCCTTTGAACGTATTAATTCCTATATAGATAACTATCTCTCAAGTCAACAAGATCTAAACCAAGATGTAGTAGAACTTTTAAAAGAAAAAGATCACTTGATTACTGCATTTGACAGTATAGCTAATATTGTAGAAGAATCATCAGCTACAACTCAGGAAGTAGCATCCTTAACCATAGAACAAAATAATGCTGTCAATATAATATATAAAATGTCTCAGAATTTGCATGAGAAGGTTGCCAATATAGAAAACAACACTAAAAATATAAAGATTGACAGGCAGCAAGTTAAACAGAAAAATATTGCAATGATCTTCGATATTGACTCTCCTTTCTGGGGACCTACCATGAGGGAAGCAACAAAAACAGCAAATGCATTTAACTTTAACCTTGAATTCTTTGCCCCTAAGACAAGGGAAAAAGCCGCAGAGGACATGTTGATAGCCCTAAAAGACTTTGTGGCAAGAGATTTCGATGCCATTATTATAAGTCCCATTGATACTCTTGAAATACGCCAGGTTCTTAAAGATGCAGCCTCAAAAGGGGTTAAAATCATATTTATCAATTCCGCCCTTGATGATGTACCCTATGAAGCACTTATTGAAACTAACGGATATGAATTTGGTAAAAATGCTGCAAAAACTGCTAAGAAAATCCTCAATAACCAGGGAAGCGTATTAGTTGGTGTTTGGTCAGATTTAAGAATTAATTCTATTGATCAACGTGTAAATGGTTTTGTGGATGAACTTGAAAATAATTCTGACATAACTGTCTATAAGCGAGACATTCTCAGCACCCCAACAGAGGAACAGCTGCATGAAATTGCTGAGTTTATACATACATCTGATATTAAGTTGGTATTCTCTACCGATGCCAATTGGAGTGTTGCGTACGGAGAGTATATTAAGAGATATAACCCTGACTTTGAAGTACTAACAGTGGACCTATTCCAAGAAATTGCCGATCTTATTAAATCCGGTAACATAAGAGCTTCTATTGCTCAGCGTGCTTTCTCTTGGGGAACCATGGCTTTAGAGTTTCTCATAGATATTTTCCAGGACAAGCCTGTAGTGAAATATACTGATACTGGAACCTATGAAGTCAATGCAAACAATATCTCAATATATGAAAGAAGATTGTAAGATTTGACATTGAATTTTAATAAAAATATATTGCTTTTGTTATGGGCTTAAACTGATATATAGTATATAATGTTCTTATTCTATACGGACTCTATACGGAAGGTTGGTTAAACTTATGATTAAAGCCCTAAAATCGAAATCTCTACTCTTTTATTTTATTATTTCTCTTTTTTTCTATGAGATTGTGCTAAAATTATCTATTTCACAGCCAATTTCCCAAGAAAGCATATTCTATATTATAATGTTTAGTATATCTTTGTCCATTTTATTCTTTTTTGTAGCTACATTATTTGACGGCAAGGATGTATTTGTATTAACCCTTATTCTATTGCTTGCGTTATCCGTAATTTTTTGTAGCCAGATGATATATTATAGATTCTTTAAAACTTATTACACTGTGTTCTCAGCTACCCAAGGTGGTCAAGTATTGGAATTTTGGAAGGATATATTGTTTATCCTTAAAAAAAGCTGGTTTTGGATAGTTTTGTTTTTCCTGCCTCCTATCTTGGCTTTAATATTGAAAAACAGACTCTTGTTTTGTCAACGACCAAAACTTGTGGGCTTTGTTTTATTGTTGGTTCTATTAGTTTTCTTCCATGGCTTCGCTATAGTGGATATTTATTTTGGTGACAGAGGATCTAATTCTCCCTATAACCTATACACTAGCCCTGGAAACCCCTTTTTATCAGCTGATAAGTTGGGGCTGTTAACTGCCATGCGCCTTGATGCACAAAGGCTGATTTTTGGCGATGATTTTTCTGTTTTGCCTAAACCTTCAAATGATGACGTTATTAATCCTATTGCAGAGGATAAAGATGTTTATAATCCAAATGTTCCCGATACACCATCAGATTCTATAGACCAAGACGAAACAGATGATCAAACTAATGACGAAATAGAAGAGAATATTATACGTGAACCAAATATATTAGATATAGATTTTGATAAACTTATAAATAATGAACAAGATGAAAAAGTCAAGGATATGCATCGCTACTTTAGCAGTCTAAGCCCAACATACAAGAATGAGTACACGGGTAAATACGAGGGATATAATCTTATACTAATTACTGCTGAGAGCTTTTCACCATATGCAGTCCATAAAGATGTAACCCCCACTTTATATAAGATGGTTAATGAAGGCTATAAATTCACAAACTTTTATAATCCTATTTGGGAAGTAAGTACACTAGACGGTGAATATGTAGCCTGTACCAGTCTTTTGCCAAAGAGAGGGGTATGGAGTTTTTACCATTCAGGAAAGAATTTGATGCCCTTTACCATGGGTAATCAATTTATGAAATTAGGCTATAAGACTATGGCCTATCATAATCACACTTATGATTATTATAATAGACATATCTCCCATCCTAATATGGGATATGAATATAAAGGTATAGGCAATGGCCTAGAAATGTCAAAAGCATGGCCCCGTTCTGACCTGGAGATGATGGAAAAAACAATCCCAGAATATATAAATGACCAGCCTTTCCATGTCTACTATATGACGGTAAGCGGTCATATGCAATACAATTTTATCGGCAACCATATGGCCATAAAGAACAAAGAATATGTAAAGGATTTACCCTATACTGAGGCCGGAAAGGCATTTATAGCAACCCAGATAGAACTAGATAGAGCTATGGAATACTTGCTAGATCAGCTAGAACAAGCAGGAATTGCTGATAAAACCCTTATAGCCATAAGCGCCGATCATTATCCCTATGGATTAGAACACCATGAAATAGAAGACCTAGCAGGCCACGAGGTGGAAAAGAATTTTGAGCTATATAAAAGCCCCTTTATCCTATACACTAAAGGTATGGAGCCAGTTACCATAGATAAACCCTGCTCTAGTCTAGATATTATTCCCACCCTGTCCAATCTCCTTGGGCTTGAATATGATTCTAGGCTGCTAATGGGTAGAGATATTTTCTCAGATTCAGAGCCCTTGGTAATATTCAATAACAAGAGTTTTATCACGGATAAAGGCCGATATAATGCCGTAACTCAAGAATTTTTCCCAGAAGACGGGCAGCAAGTAGACCAACAATATATAAATGAGATTTTGGATATTATCGAAAAGAAATTCTATTATTCTGCCATGATATTAGATACCGACTATTATAAGCATGTTGTGGAGGAATAACTATGTGCGATACCATGGTGGCACTAGGCAATGCCACAAAGGATGGTATAACTCTTTTTGCAAAAAACAGCGACCGCCAACCCAATGAACCCCATATACTAATTCGGGTTCCTAGAAAAAAGCATGGACATAATGCCAAAGTAAGGTGTACCTATATTGAAATCGATCAAGTTCCCCTTACTTATGAGGTGCTGCTGCTAAAGCCTTCATGGATATGGGGCTGTGAAATGGGTTGTAACGAGTTTGGACTTAATATAGGAAATGAAGCTGTCTTTACCAAGGAGCCCTATGGAAAAGATGCCCTAATTGGTATGGACATGGTTCGCTTGGCCTTGGAGAGATGTAAAACTAGCCAGGAAGCCCTTATGCTAATTATTGACCTTCTTGAAAAGTATGGCCAAGGGGGAAACTGTGGATACGAAAAACCTTTTACCTACCATAACTCCTTTTTAATTGCTGACAGCAATTCCGCATGGGTACTGGAAACTGCAGGTAAGTATTGGGTAGCTGAAAAGGTAAAGGACGTGCGCTGTATCTCCAACTGCTTGTCCATAGGAAGTGAATTTGATCTATGCCATCCAGATCTCATAAAAAATGCAGTGGATAAGGGCTGGTGCAAGAGTGAAAAAGATTTTCATTTTGCCCGCTGCTATAGTGAACCTATCTTTACCCACTTTAGCGGATCCAGGGATAGGTTGGCTGCATGTTCATCAATTTTAGAAGAGCATAAGGGTAGTATTACCGTTGATACCATGAAAAAGATTCTTCGCTATCATGAAAGCAGGATTGAGAAAAATCCCTTTGAGCATAGCTCCCTGAAAAGTGTATGTATGCATGGCGGTTTTGTATTTGGCGATCATACTACCGGCAGTTATGTAGCATCAATCCATGATAAGCTTCCCACTTACTGGATTACCGGCAGTTCCACTCCCTGTATATCTATCTTCAAACCCTATTGGATGCTGGATGAGGATGAATTTTTCTTTGAAGAGAGTCAAGAGCATCAAGCTTTGGAATATTGGTATATTAGAGAAGAGTTTCACAGAATGGTATTGGAAAACAGAATTCAAAATCTAGACTCTTTTATTCAAAAACGAGACGAAATTGAAAAAGAACTAAGCCGGCAAGTGAGTGAATTAGATTTTAATAATCCCAACAAAGATACTCTAAAGTCCATAATGAAAAAAGCCATGGAACAAGAAGAAAAACTCATCCTAGATACCATGGCTAAAAACCGAAATAACTCTGCTAAGATAAAGGGCAATCCCTATTTTCGATATTACTGGAAAAAACAGAATAAAAAGCTGCGCGCTAAAGCCCTGTCCCTTAATATTTGATAATACTAAGCCTGTAGTATCTTTTACTACAGGCCTATTATTTCATAACCCTTTTCTTCAAACTTTTCTTTTATCTTCTCCAATGGTACACTCCTCATAGCAGCACCTTTGGATATAGTCATCACCCTGCCTACGGTATTTAGCATGCCGGGATTTGTAATGCTCTCAAATCCCAACTCTTTCATAATTTCTATAACCTCAGGGTTTTCAGTACATATTTCATATACGCTTTTAGATATATCTATTTGCTTTTTCATCCTATCACCTTTTTAACTTAGTTTATCCATTTAGCATTTTTCAATAGCACAAAAATAAATCCTGCTTTCTTTATAGATAACCTCTTATCATCTTTCTAAAACAAAGCCTTCTGCACTCTATCAAGATATTTTTGCATTTCTATTTATATTCTTTACATATATTCATCTTGTAAATCTTGCTTTACAAAATTTTCAATGGCAAGGCATTTTTATAGCTTTTATCATATAAATGCCAATTCTTAACACTACGTTGTTGATCTTACGATCCGGTCTACATGAATTTTTGACCTACAGCTGTTTTATTGTTTTAACTTCTTCTAGCTTCAATATATCTTTTATATTGAGTGTCAACTGATCATCTGGAGTATGTATAACTACCTTTTTAAACCTATCAACATCATCTCCTGATAAACCTAAAATACCAACAATGCTTTTTTGCTTTCCATTCTGCTCATAAGTGACCTTGCAAGGCTTTGCCTCCTTTAGAAATTGGCAAAAGGGACTATCAAATTGCTTCATGAGTTCAAAAGAATTGATATACTCTACTCCTTCAATAACATAACTTATTTCACTAGATTCAGGCAGGGAATCAATCATGGCTTTGGCAAATTCCGATAGCTACTGATATACATGATTGGCAACCCTACTTAGAGCATTCTCGAATATGGTACCTTTTGATATAAGCTTAAGGCCAATGGTCATGGCGTATATTTCAGCAGAGTTTAATGCCAAAAAAATAGGATGAACAGGAGATGTATATGTAGTTTTATCATTCTCTTCTTTTACTGTCATCGAGGTTCCCAAAAATTCAAATCCATCCTTTAAAGTAGATATATCGTCATCTAAGGTTCTTCTACTGATTCCAAACTGCTCTGCTATTTGATCCCTGTTTTTTTGTCCAGAATGAAGATGCTTTAAAATCATCAGTAGGCGTTCCTCTTTATCCTTCCACTTCATATACTGAAACACACTCAAATCAAATCCAAAAGAATATTCATGATTCATATATCTAAGGAGATGTATAATCTTCATTACATTGATATATTTGTTTTTTACCATAACTCTTAAACCTGCTATAATATTATATATGAACTCATCTTTGAATTTTAGTATCCTTTTAGCTGATGTATCCAATATATCTTGACATCCAAGTAACCGATCATCCTTATTCCCTCCATAATATTTGTCGAACCAGCTTATGAGCCTATTAGCCTCTTTGATCCAGGCCTTTTTCCTTCTACCGAAGTTTTCCCTGCCTTCCCCTTGCAAGAATGCCTCAATGATTATATCTCTTAGGGTTATGCTCATATTGACAGAATTCATCCTTAATCCTCCTGAATAAATACTATTTTGACAATTATACCATAAATATGAAGCTGAGCTTCAGTGAATATCCTATAAAAATATGAGATAATTATTATAGAATGAAACATTAAGTACATTTAAACAAAACAAGCAATTATACAGATCATAGGCATCAAAAATAATTAATAGTAAGGAGAATTTTCATGAACAAAGAATTAATAAAAAAATATCCCTATGTATATGCATTGTACGGAATTTATGTAGATTGGCAGATTGATCGTAACATAATTCTCTCTGGAAAGGATCCCCATGGTATTGATAGTTTTGAAGCTTTTCTTAATAAGGATGATTTCTCAATTGTTATTGTAACTTTTAATGGCAAAAAAACCGTCTCCATTGATCTCAATCTTGAATACTATCAGCAATTTAAACGTTTTAGAATAAATACCGACAGCATCCTAGCTTCCAATATAAAAGGGATGGACGCAGAAAATCTGTTGAGGGAATTTTCAGAGGAAAAGAACCTCCCCATACTGGAAATTTAACTTTTCTACATAATTAAAAGGCCATGGTTCAGAAGAAAAGCTACTTCTGATACCATGGCTTAAAATTTTATAATTAAAAACCTAACCACTCAACCTTTTGGTCCAAATCCTTTCTTTCAAGTGGTACTGGATCTTCATCAGGGTAACCTATAGGAATTATGCCTACAATTTCTTCGTTTTCGGTTAATTGGAGTATTTCCCTTGTCTCCTCTGAATATATTATTGGACCACCTATCCATACGGTACCTAGCCCCTCTTCCCATGCTGCCAGACATAGATTTTGGATTGCTGCACTTGCAGCCATTAGGGCTTCTTTGGTTTTAATCTCGTCTTCAAATATCTCATGGGTAACAATAATATGCATAGGAGCACCACCAAAATTCTCAGCATACTTTAGCATACCTGGTACCTTCTCTTCAGGAATATATGGTGCATTGGGGATATAGTCCTTGGCCCAATTATAAAATACATTACAGACTTTATTTACATATTGGCCTTTAGTCACAATAAATCTCCATGGCTGGCTATTACCATTTGATGGTGCCCAGTTAGCCGCTTCCAGAACCTTTTTAATCTTATCCTGGGGTACTTCTTGATTCTTATATTTTCTGATGCTCCTTCGCTTTAATATAGCATCAAATACTTGTCCCATATTATCACCTTTCTTTTGTATTCTAGTGCTGTTTATTCTTTATAAACAGTTTTTCATCTCTATAACCTTCTTTATTTTATATTTCTATTCTTCCCTTTTTTATGAAAAATACCAAGGTATCTATTGTAAGGCTTGAGTTCATCACCCATCTGATATCACTTGATATTATACATATAATTTTTCTTATTACAAGATATATATTAATTCACAAATAAAAAACCACTAAATCTAGGAAAACCTCCTAGATTTAGTAGTTTTACATCTTAGCTAATATCCTTAAGTTTTTATTGTTTTCATCAGTTTGAATCTTATCATAATTAACCTTAACCCCATCATCTAAATCAATTGGGATTCGCATGAGGGCTAAATGGGCTATTTTTCCATCATAATCCTTACACTCTTTAAGCTGCCTGGTTAGCTTTTGAAGACGTTTTTCAGCCTGAGCAATCTCTCTAGGATTTTCGCTATTGGCTATAATAGCCTTTAGATTTTCCATATTCTTCTCATATACTTTTTGTATTTCATGAAGATAATCTACCCGCAACTTTCCTGTAGTATCTTCATTATATCTATGCATATATATAAGGGCTTTGAATCCATTTTGTCTGCCACTATCATAAAGCCAATATATAGGCCTTTTTTGATAGTTCCTCACATGATCTTTATAAAAGTCCTTGAGAAAATAATTCCGTATTACCTCTCTAGCATCACCTTTTCCCCCTAAGGCATCTGCTATAAATTCTAGATTTTCTTCCAAAGTCTCCTCACCGTATGCTGCCTTAACAAACTCTATAAATTTACTTGTAATATCGTCTATATAATAATCTTCATCTGTAATCAAGATAATATTATCTTCAATAGGTTTAAAGCTGATATATTTGCTATCATCCCATTCCCCTCCAGCATAGGCTAAGCCTTCCACATCCAAAGAATATCTGCCAAAGATACAGCCTACACCGTAGGATATAAAGGATTTGATAACATCTTCTTTGGTCAATATATATCTATTGCCCCTTATTTCGTCATAGATTTCATCTTTAGTATCAAAGATTTTAGTGACGGTTACATCCCTATCACTTACTTTTGCTGTTAGCTCATCTTGCAGACCATATATGTCAATAAAGATGCGATTTAACTCTTCTTCATTTTCTTTTAACTTGTCAAAGCTATTATTGGCATATTCCTTCCAGCTCTCATAGGCTGATTCTATAGTTTTGGGTACGGTCTTTTGTTTATCCTTGTCCAGTAACGGGTGAATTCTAAACTCCCATGAGGTCTCAAAGGAGTTCCAGTCTATTTCAGCCATAGATATATTTTGTGCTACTAATGTTTCTACCTCATCAATATAATCTTCATCAATAATAACTGGTAAGGATTTAATATCCCTCATCTGCAGATTTAGTGTGGGATTTAATACGTTTAGATATAACTCTATTACTTTTGAATTAAATAAACCTAGGATATATTTTAGATTTTCCAGGTAACATATAGTTGGCCCTCCCATATCAAAAGCCCCAATTGGAGGGAAGTATCTAAAGCTATAACCCCTTGAAGTCAGCATTGTATAAGTTATACCTTCCCTATACCAATACCTTGGAGCAAGCAAGTTTGAGGTTGGATTGGTTTTGTAAAAATGTCTTGCTTCATTGGACCAATCAATAATAAGGGATAGGTTACCATAATATTTTCTAAAGTCTCCTCCCTTAGCATAGAATATCCAATTTTTATTTTGCCCTATATCCCATTTCTTTACTTCCCAGAAGAATCTTAGATATTTATTATTATCGGCTGTTTTATTTTGTGACCCTGTATAATCACTTATCTCTTCTATCTTTATTCCTTTATCAAAGTTGGCTATAAAATTTTGTCCAACCCAATAGGCTATTGGCATCCCTGGTATCTTGGTAAAATTATATTGATCAGTTTCATAATAGTATCCACATTGAGGATCTTTAATGGCTTCTAGGGTTTTTACCCTCTGTACCTCCATTCCCCCTGGAAAATCCGACAGCTTAATGTACTTACCCTTCCCTTTAGATTTACTATTTTGTAATACAAAGGTACATATAGGTACCGTAGCTTCTTCAAAAGCAGAGTACTCCATTTGTATCAAGCTAGAAATATGTTTATTTTCTATAATATATTCCCTAAGTTTCTCATAGGTCTTAATAAACATCCAAACAAAAGGTGTCATATATGCTGAATAGCCACCTTTTTTGCACATTTCTATATTGTTGTATATAAATACAGAGAACAAATCTCCCTTATAAGGGCTATAATTATCCCGCACATACTTTTTAAGATTTTTGTCAAACTTATTCAAATAAGGAGGATTAGTTACCATTATATCGTATTTCTCAGTTAGCATGGCTGATATCTTAACTAGTTTTCTTAACTGTTCTTGAGTCTTTTGTATATTTAATTCTCCTATTGTAATTTGACCTTGTTCATCATAATCATTAATAAACTGTAAAATTAATTCCTCGTCAAAATCATCCAGGCACATAATAGAGCCTATTTCTTCAGCATTTTCAAAGGTTTCAATTAAGTGTTTTATGTCTTCTATAGCTTTTTCCCTGTCATCCTTGTCCATATTTAAACCTAAATAATTTAAGTGTTCCACATCAATATTAGTAGAATCCTCAAAGTGTCCCAGATTATTCTTTAGCTTGCCATTCAAAGCTCTTCTATCATACTGCCTTGCCTTCATCATTATAGCAAAATAAGCTAATTGATACGCCCTTTTATCAATATCCAGTCCATAAAGATTTTTTTCTACAATCAATCTTGCTGCTTCCCTGGCAGTATATCCTTCTGATTCATATATCTTAAATAATACATCAAATGCATAACACAAACAATGCCCACTTCCCATGGCATTGTCAAACACCTTTATATCTTCAGGGGAGATTTTTTCATCTACTGTAGGAATTTCTCCAGGCATTAAGTATTCCAAGGAATCTTTAATGCTGCTGTCAGGATTTCTTTCTAACCAATATATGCCCAGGGAATTGTCCACCATATATCGGACAACCCAATCAGTAGTAAATAATTGCGTTGCGGCAGGAATATGTTGCTTTTTCACAGCTTTTTTAGATACTATATTTATAACTTCGTCTCTGGACTCTGTATTATAGAATTGGTATAGCCAGCCTATAATCTCTACCTGTCCATTTCCTCCTTGGGATTCCACATCAAAATATTCCTCTTTTATATCGTGAATCAGTTTATATACTACACCATCAGGATCATTATAGGAAATAGTGAGCAATAACTCCGCATAGTCATGGGTCTTTTCAAATAGCTCTGGTAAGTTTTCGTTTAATGCATTACATTGTTTTATAAATAATAGACGGAACATAGCATCCATAGATACGGCACTACCATGGTTTTTCCATTCCTCTAATTGTTCTAGCTCTTCATTAGTAAAGTTTAAGCTAGTATCATAATAATAGGTGACAATTTCAGGTTCCCTCACTCCTTCCCTTCCTGAGGATAATATCCTCAGCCTATCGGGAAGATAGTTGTTTACCTCCATGAAACGGATGGCTATGATCCTATTAAACCAGGTATAGGCCACTTCTTCTATAATACCTTGGTAGGCTGTTTTATAGTCGGAATGCTTTGTCCTAGTTTCTAATTCCCTTACTAATCGATTATACTTTACTATATCATCTCCATAGATCTTATAAGGCTCTATATCGCCTATATCAAAGGTATACATATCACTATTCTGAGATAGGGGCTTTTCTATTCCTTCCTCTGTAATACCCAGCCTAGCAGCCTTGTTTTTTATCTCCTGTATTAATCTTCTCCTAGCATATATAGCAAAGTTTTTTAACTCTGTCTTATCCATGGAATCCCCCTTAAAATCTATATTAATGATTGTAACTTCCTCAATTCTTACACTTCAGTATATTCCTTATACTTTGCCAGACATCAATCTAATCATCTACATCTCTATCTACCAAGAATGAGGTGCATTGATATTCCAGATACTTATATCCCTTTGCTTTTTAATCTGTTTAATAATAATTATAATCTAACAGTCTTTTGTTCTCAACCATACCTTTATTCCTTGTATCATGGCTCCGGCTAATAAAAGATGTTCGGTTGAAGCACATAATGTCTTTATGAGGAATAACAATATATATACGTAAAAAATCTACTAGTGAAAATATTCACTAGTAGATTGTACATTAATATGTACATGCACAATTATATTAATAATTAGATTACACAACCGATATACAATCCTTATCCTTAAATGCTGTGACTGCTTTGCCAATCATTACTAATATTTTCCCAATTAATTTTTCTTTCTAGTTTTCCTGTCCATACATTCCAGAATTGTGGATCTTTAAATTTAAGGGACAAGATTGGCAACACTAATAAATGTATGTTGACCTCTCGTCCCTTTCTTTCTCCTATTATTACTCTACTCCCAAAGCCTTAAAAACGGCATCTGCTGCTGAACTATAGAATATTATGTTAAAAGAGCCCACCAATTTAGGAGAGGCTGTTCCTAAACCAGCCATACTAGTAATTGGAGGCTCTTCCCTTATATATCAAAACCAAAATCATCAGCAAAAGCTATGTCTATAATCACTTCATGACGTAAAACCTGGACTCCAGTATCCCAGTTTTCTATCACTAGATAATATGTCTTATCCCTAGCATATTTTTGATTCTTTAGATTAAATGTTAAACTAAACACCCTCTTAGCCGATTCTTGTTGAGTGCTGTTTGCTAGATGAATTTCTTCATTTGATATAATTTCCCCACTCTCATCTACAAAGGCAATTCTGTATTTAGCTGGCCTTACCACATCGCTTATGGCCTCTGTTTGTATAAAATCTAAAGTGATTATTAGGCTGGTTATCCTGGTAAGCATGCTAATTAAAGAAATACCTACATCACGGCTTTCTACACGTCCTCTATTGGTTCTCACCTCTACCACTGGCACCAATAATTCCTGGGGCGAACTTCCTCCATGGATATAATTCTGCCCTCCCCCAGGTACCTTAAATATATTGGAGGTAAGAGGAAAGGTAATAAAGCCTTTATGTGAGTTTCCTAATACCTTGGACATTTCAATAGTCTTTGTCCCTATAACGGAATACTCATAATCGGATAATACATACCGCTTATTTACCACATCGTCCCTAGAGAATACATTTTCTATCTTAGCTGACTCTTTTATTCTATCCCTTTTATAAATGAAGCCATGATCAGCAGTAATTATATATCTGGTGGCAGAGATCCTGTCAGTTAACTTTCTAATAAGTCCGTGAATCTCTTCTATGGCCTCTATACAGGCTGTGAAGACCTGATCTTCGTCTCCAGACTCTCCTCTATCATCTATCTTATTGTGATAGATATAGATAATGGATTTACCGACAAAGAAATCCTCCATCTCTTCACGACTATACTTTTGAAGTGCATCGTAGGATATAGCAGCACTATTTGGATTATAAGATTTAATAATACTATCCCTTGCCTTTAGGGAGGAGGTAGACTTTCCATCTACCAGTCCATTTCCTATCTCATCTGCCTCCAACTTTTCATGAGGGAGAAGGGCCGCCATACCCATGCCAGTAAAGGAAGGCAGGATGCCTATTTGGGGTTCTATATTTACTGAATTTACCTTTTTATCCTTTTCCAGTTCTTTAACCAGTTCTTTTGCTACCTCGTACCTGAAGGCGTCGGATATAATAACGATTACTCTATTTTTAGCATGGGCTAAATAGTTTTTATAAAAATCTCTTTGTAGCTTATATTTTCCACTAATAGCTTCATAGGAAAAGGTGTTATTAAACTCCTTTGTAATGACATCTAAATATCTATTAGTATAAATATTCTCTACCAACACCCTAAGCTCGTCAAAGATATGGTCATCTAATATTCTATCAAGATAGTAATAGAACTTCCTATAATAGGTATCAATTTTATAGTCCTCCTTATGATACCTGTCTATTATTGATACAATATTGGACTCTGGTCTATAATTTGCACAGCTAATTATAAAGAATCCATATTTTAAAACCCGATACTCATTTGAGTATTTGCTGCCAAAATGCTTAAGCTCTCTAAACTCACAAAGACTTGGAATATCCATATCCTTTATTCTTGCGTTTATATTCTCATCCAGTAGCCGATTCACTACCCATTCTATAATTTTTTTATCTACAAAATCGAACAAATCAAGGTTTATAAGTTCTTCTACATTAAAGCCTTTAAACACCTTATGCCCGTTAATTTTTCTGTAAACCATTTGAGATAGAGAATCAAAGGCTTCCCAATATGCAAGATTATTCTTAAGTTGGTCCATAAAGGCCATAACAGTACCAGCCTTGTTCAGAATATATCTATTTAAGGATGAAGGCAGTTTCCCATCTATCTCCCTCTCTGCATAGGTTATAAATAAGCTAATAACCAATTTTTCTAGGCTGGGCGTTTCATTTACAAAGGAAAAGGTCTTATGGCAATGTTTCCAAAACACCTCTTCAAGGTCATACTTTTGTAGTTCTTTAAAATGCTCACTATCATTCAAATCTTCTTGGGTAATTAGAATACGTACTACTTCTTCAAAACTTGCAACCTTGGATCTTACTGCTGCACTAAGGAGGGCTATCTCTATATGGTCTTCATTATTGTATTCTGCTTCTAATCTATAGAACCTATTTCTTCTAACCTTAGCATCAAAGAAGGAAGAATGTCTTTCCAGTACCGCCCTATACTTTGTATCTATTCCTAAATCATTCATCATTAAGCTTATCCTATCAGCAACAAACTCTTTGGAATACTTAAGGGTATCTGCCAGATGATTGAACTCTGACTTGGGCTTGGCAAAGGGAGCATATATAAGATAATTGCTCTTTTTATCTCTTCTTTCCAACAAAACCTTTGTTTCAAAGGAATTGGTTTCAGTTAGATAATGGATCTTAGCATTTTCAAGTTTTAAATTTTTTATGTCTTCTATAAACTCCTGTTTTGCATCATACCAAAACACTATCTTTCGGCTTTGTCCAGTAAATTCGGAGTTTAGTCTTTCTTCAATTTGTTTTAAACTCAATTCTGCCATCTTCAAATACCCCTTTATTTATATCCTAGCTAGTATCTTTAGGTTCTTATTGTTTTCATCCAGTTGTATCTTATCATAATTTACCTTTATCCCATCATCCAAATCTATAGAAATTCGCCTTAAAGCCAGGTGAGCTATTCTTTCATCGTATTTCCTGCATTCATCCAATTGTTTGATCAGCTTTTGTATTAGCCTTTCCATTTTTGTGACCTCTCTAGGATTGTTATTATGGATCATCTCTTCCTTCAGATTCTCTATATTTCTTTCATAGATCTTCTGCATTTCATGAAGATAATCCACCCTCACCTTTCCAGTGGTATCCTCATTATATCTGTGCATGTAAATAAGAGCCTTGAATCCATTTTGTCTACCGCTGTCATAAAGCCAATATATAGGCCTCTTCTTATAGGTTCTTACATGGTCTTTATAAAAATCTTTTAGGAAGTAATTTCTTATAACTTCCCTAGGGTCACCTTTGCCACCTAAAGCCTGTGCTATAAATTCTAGGTTTTCTTGTAAATACTCAGCACCAAAAGCGGCTTCAACAAACTCTACAAATTTAGATGTAATATCCTCTATATAATAGTCTTCATCTGTAATTAATATAACATTATCATCAACAGGCTTAAAACTCTTATATTTACCATCATCCCACTCCCCTCCGGCATAGGCTAAACCCTCCACATCTAAGGAATATCGACCAAATATACAGCCTATACCATAGGAGATAAAGGATCTTATAACATCTTCTTTGGTTAATATATAGCTATTTCCTTTTATATCTTCATAGATTTCATCTTTATTATCAAAAATCTTAGTGATTGTAATATCTCTATCACTCACCTCTGGAGTTAATTCATCCTCCAAGCCATAGATCTCAATAAATATACGGTTTAACACCTCTTCATTGGCTTTGAGTTTTTCAAAATTACTATTAGCAAATGTCTTCCAGTTCTCATATGCAGCTTCAATAGTAGAAGGGACTTCTCCCTGCTTACTTTTATCTAATAAGGGATGGGTTACAAAGTCCCATGATGTTTCGAAGGAGTTCCAGTCCATTTGGGCGATTAAGATATTTTCTTTAACTATTTCTAGCACCCTTTGATTGTCTGAAAGCAGTATTGGGAAATTGTTAAAATCCCCTATCTGTAAATTTATAGTAGGATTTAGCATTTTAAAAATATAGTTAGATATCTTGGTGCTCATAATACCCAATATATACATTAGATTATCATGATCATTTGCAAAGGCTGACATACCAGCAACATCATGAATACTGCCAGGCTCTCTATATCGGATACTAAATCCACCACTAGTTATTAATGACCAGGTAATGGCTTCTTTGAAATAATAGCCAGGATTTCTTACAACTGAACGTTGTCTTCCCCTGTCATCCTTAAAATTCCTTATTTCAAAACCATCATTTTCCCAATTTACTACATAATCATAGTTTCCATACCACTGTCTTCTAGCTCCTCCTTTGTTATAAGGAAACCATTTGGCCTTAGACTCTATTGATGAGCTTATAGAATTAGCATTAAAACATATCTTATTGATATCCACTTCATGCCATAACCTTAAGAACCTATTATTGTCTGCTGTCGCTAATCCTTGCCTTGGATCAATCAAGGAGTTTAGAGGCAATCCCTTTTCAAAGGCTTCAATTACATTATTGCTTGCCCAATAAGCTATTGGCATTCCAGGAATTTTACCAAAATTTTCTTGATTTGATTCATAATAATAGCCACACCTAGGATTTTCGATTGCCTCTAAAGTCTTAATCCTCTGTATCTCCATTCCACCTGTAAAGTCAGAGAGCTTAATATATTGCCCTTTCTCCTCAGATTTGTTGTTTTGTAACACAAATGTGCATATAGGTACTGTTGCCTCTTCAAAAGCAGAATACTCCATTTGTATAAGGGTAGAGATATGTCTAGTTTTTATAATATATTCCCTAAGCTTTTCATAACTTTTAATAAACATCCATACAAAGGGGGACATATATGCAGAGTATCCACCTTTTTTGCACATTTCTAAATTGTTGTATATAAACACAGAGAATAAGTCGCCTCTATAGTCGTTATAGTTCTTCCCAACATATTTCTTTAAATTTTTATCGAATTTATTTAAGTAAGGGGGATTGGTTACCATTATATGGTATTTATCCATTAGCATGCCCGTTATTTTTATTAAGTTCCTTAATTGCTTTTGAGTTTTTTTTATATCTATTTCTTCCATTCTAACTTGTACAGCCTGGCCTTTTTCATGATCATCATTTATAAATTGATAAACTAAATCCTTATGAATAGGATCCAGCCTTAAAATAGAGCCTATTTCTGTAGCATTCTCAAATTCTTTTATTAGATATTTTAAATCTTTTAGGGCTTGTTCCCTATCAATTTTATCCATGTTAACGCCTAGGTAATCTAAATGACCTCTATTTATCATGGTAGAATCTTCAAAGTAGCTAAGATTATTGCTTAAGGTCCCATCTAAGGCTTTCCTATCGTGTTGTCTAGCTTTCATCATAATAGCAAAATACGCTAATTGATAGGCTCTTTTATCTATATCTAGGCCATAAAGATTTTTCTCCACAATTAGCCTTGCTGCTTCTCTTGCTGTATAGCCCTCTGATTCATATATCATTAGCAATACATCGAAAGCATAGCAAAGACAGTGTCCACTCCCCATAGCATTATCAAATACTTTAATATCCTCAGGGGAAATCTTTTCATCTACGACGGGAATTTCACCGGGCATCAGATATTTCAAGGAATCTTTTATTATGCTATTGGGATTCCTCTCTAACCAATACTTCCCCAGGGAGTTGTCTACCATATATCTTACAACCCAGTCAGTAGTAAATAACTGGGTGGCAGCGGGAATATCCTGTTTTTTTACTGTTTTTTTAGATAGGATATTTATAACCTCATCCTTCCGCTCGGAATTATAGTACTGATATAGCCAGCCAATTATCTCTACCTGTCCATTCCCATCCCTGGATTCTATATTAAAGTATTCTTCATCAATATCATGAACTAACCTATAGACTACTCCATCGGGATCATTGTAGGAGATGGTTAGAAGGAGTTCTGCGTAGTCGTTGGTCTTTTCAAATAACTCTGGTAAGTTGTCATTTAGTGCATTGCACTGCTTTATAAATAATAACTGAAACATCTTATCCATAGCTATGTTACTACCATCTGCTCTCCAGCTCTCTAAAGCCTTTAGCTCCTTATCTGTAAAACTTAGGCTGGTATCATAATAATAGGTGACAATTTCAGGTTCCCTCACTCCTTCCCTTCCTGAGGATAATATCCTCAGCCTATCGGGAAGATAGTTGTTTACCTCCATGAAACGGATGGCTATGATCCTATTAAACCAGGTATAGGCCACTTCTTCTATAATTCCTTGGTAGGCTGTTTTATAGTCGGAATGCTCTGCCCTAGTTTCTAATTCCCTTACTAATCTATTATACTTTACTATATCATCATCATAGATCTTATAAGGCTCTATATCACCTATATCAAAGGTATACATATCACTATTCTGAGATAGGGGCTTTTCTATTCCTTCCTCTGTGATACCTAATCTAGCAGCCTTGTTTTTTATCTCCTGTATTAATCTTCTTCTGGCATATATAGCAAAATTTCTTAAAGCTGTCTTATCCATGGAATCCCCCTCTAAAACTCTATGTTTATGATGGTGTTTTCTTCAATCTCCTGTTCTAATCTCTTTCTTAAAGCTGTTAGGTATCTGTCTATGTCCTCTATGGTCTCTATCTGCCAGGAATGGGCTATGTTAATATCTCTGATACTTATATTCCTTTTCTTCTTAATTGGTTTAACAATTTCTACTTCAGAGGGTTTGGATTTATCTACCTGTAATTTCTCTGCTTGTTCCCTGGCTCTTTTTTGTAGTTCCTCTGTAATTTCGTTTAAGAATCTGATCTTTAGTTTATCGGCCTCTAATCTAAATCCATTGATCTTTGCCACATTATTGCAAGCCTCTGCCTTTTTCTCCAAATCTTTAAAGGCTCTCCTGAACCTACCCTCAAAGATATCCTCTAGCCCGTTTTTTTCTACTTCTGCTAAAACCCTTGTCTTGGCATTTTGGATTTCAACCAGTATGGGTGCTAACTCCTTATCAAGAATCTCACTATAAATCCTTGAAAATCTTTCATTTAGCTCTGGAAGTTCTTTTATAAAATTATAGGGCCTAGACATCTTAAGGATGGCCTTCATCCTATCCGTTATGGATTCTAATTCCTCGCTTAAGATATAAGCACTACTTTCGTCAAATATCTCTATATATTCCTGAGTTTTCTCCCAAATAGATTTTTGAGTACCTTCAAAGAAGGCCTTAATATATGGAAAATCATCTATAAAGTCAAGATATTCATCCTCATGTTCATGGACGTATTTATAGACATCTATGGACTTATTCATTCCTATAGTCCTATAGATAAGCCCTACACCATCCTTTAGGATGTCTTGACCAGGATAATCTCCTACGCGATATTCTTGTAGTAGGGTATTTAATTGCTGAACCATGCCTTCTGCATATTCATTAAAGCGAAGTACCATGGCATCAGTATCCTCTGGCATGACAGGGATCTTAAATACCTCTTTACCAATATTCCTTAGGCTTCTTATATATCTCTCTGGAATTACTTCTTTTTCCTCAATTAGAAGCTTATCCCCATAAGCCTTTTTAATAATGTATTCGCCTATCCGCTCTGGAGTCTCATTCAAAAGGGATACGCTATTGCCGTTTAGAGTAAATTCGATCAGTCCATCCATAAAGGCTTTAGCTATGAGCCACTCGGTATCCACATCCAGAAAACCATAGGGTGCTTTTCTAAATCTAGCTTTTATCTCCCTTATTGCTATTTTAGTGTGATTTCTTGTGCGTGTTCGTATATATTCCATTACTTCCCTAAGAGCATTTTCATTTGGTAAGCTATCGCCATCTATCCTTAGCTGGGCATCCTTCTTACCCTTTAATAGGCTATAGATATCTCCCTCATCCATTGGCGAGGTAATGTAATCAAGTTTATGATAAACTGTTTCCGCCAAACGCTCCAATGCCTCAATTAGATTGGATTTGAAATCCCTTGTCCTAAATTCCATCACGTCCCCATTTACATAGAATTTAGCATCTTTCAGGGATTCCTTTAGAAAGAGTTTGGCATTGTTCTCATGGGTGGTTTTATCACGATATTTTCCTTCTCTAATCTTTTCATACTCGGCTATTTGGGTGGTATTGGGTTTTCGAAGGAATTTCTCAATCTTCATTGATCGCCTAAGCTCATTTAAAAAGCTAATATCTTCTGGTAGATCCACATAAACATCTTGACTAGTGCTACTTAGCATACGGAGCCTTTGGTCCTGACCATTATATTCGGAAAGAGGGGTTATAATCTTAACTCCAAAATCAAAGGCTTGGTTGATCCTATATGGAACATCGTCCAGGGTTCTATTAAACTCAAAGAGATACCGGTTGTTATATCCCCCAATACTAATCCTTTCGTCGGTAAATATATCTGCAAAAACAATTTCCGAAAGCTTTCGTATCAGTTCTGTCTGTTGAATATCCTCAGACTCTATCATACGGTTAATCTCTTGCTCCTCATCGGTAAGGAAAATGTAAATATCACCAGTTTTTTGCACCAACATTTGCTCAACCAATATATCTAAAGCCTTAGCTACTTTGTTTTTAAGCTCTATTCTATCATCATTGACATTGGATACCATTAAGGTTGTGATATTTTCCAAGTTTGCCTCTATTTCATCTACATACTTTATTAAAAACAACACCTTTAATACATTTACATTAAAGTTATCCTCTTCCTGATTATAATTTATAGCACGGTTGCGAAGAGCCCTAGATATAACTACTGAATGACTGTGGTCTAAAAATCTTTCTAAGGGATCATAGAATATATTGAAAGGTATAATAGTGCCATCCTCTTTATCCATAAACTTTTCTGCACTTTCCTTAAAGAGAGCTAGCATGGAACGCTCTCCTTCGGATAGATGTTTGCCACTAGCACCAAATTTACGAATAGAGGTAAGAACCTTGGCTAATATATCAAATTGATAGGGTATAAAAGGATATACCTGGCAAAACTCCTTTTTATCCCTGTAAGTCTTTTTCTCCACCTTGTCATTGAATACTATAAGGTTTTTTAGAACAGTTTCCTTGTTTTCATAGAGAACTTCAAGAGTTTTATTGGCTGTTTCGGTCTTTTCAAGGATTCTATGCTTTATAACATCATCTACATTGGCAGATGTAAGGCTTAGTCTGGTGTCAAATCTTCCCTGAATTTTTGAAAAATCTTCGCCTATGACTTGAGTTATAGAGTCAATATCCTGCTGGCTGGTAACCACCACCCAGGCCTTTCCCTTGCAAAAAATACCTAGCTCCTCAGTTATGGTCTGTAGGTTTAACATAAGGTCAGAGTTATCTCCAATATATTGCCCCACTTCATCTACTAAGAAAACTACATGATGATTGTTGCCTTTTGAATCTATGTAATCGCTCACCATATTAGCAAATCTTTTTATGCTTATCTCGTAGGGCCTTATTGTGCTTTCTGCCCAAATTCTTGCAGATTCTAAACTCATAATATCTAAGGCTACTAGGGTTTGAATTACTCTATCCTTTAAGAAGTTAAACTTATGCCGTGAGGCTACCCATTCCTCGTTCCACAACTCAAAATATTTGGCTTTAAATTCCTCGTAGCGTCCATCTTCATCTAGTTGCCTTTCCAATGCAGCCAAGTGAGGATCAATACTATAACCAAGTTTTTGGTTGAAAACTTTTAAAAAAACATTGAGGATACTATCCTTATTCTTTTTCCCTGATGTCTCACTTTCAGAATCTATATTGAACAAAATAGCATCAGTGCTAACGGAACTGGCTAGCTCGATATTAGCAATTATTGCAGGGTCTTTTATTTTCCCGTCCTCAATAAAGTAATCTATTGCCCTTTTACCCCCAACCTCACGATTTTCCAAAAGGTAGGACAATATTTTTAAGAAGTGACTTTTACCGCTGCCAAAGAAGCCAGATATCCATACTCCCATCTTGTCCGTGTAGCCATTGATGCTTTTTACGTAGCTAGCAAAGAAATCTCTAAAATGCTTTTGCATCTCCTGGGTTACTACATACTCTTCTAGTTCGTTTTTTACTATACTTACATCATCTTGACCAACCTTAACAACCCCTCTAATGTCCCTATCAATAGGTTTTGCAAACATATCCTTTATTAACATGATACCCCTCCATTATCTACTAGTGGAAATGCTCTATAATAATGATCATCTTTGAATTCAGAAAATAACCTTAGGGTCTGACCATCATATTTGCCTGGATAAAAAAGCACCACTGGCAATCTGTCAAATACCTGGTGCAACTTATTTAAAATGCTATGTGATCGTACAAAAGGAAAGATTTTTCCTACTCCCGTAATAAATACTATGGCCTTCTCTGGCGTGTTTTGTATTATGTAATCAACTAGATAGTTGTTTTTATTCTCTGGAGATAATAAATTAGTGATGGATCTAATTAAATAATCCATGCCATATTTTTCTTCAAATTCAACACAAGCTTCATAAAAGCCCTCTTTTTCAATATAATCTAGCAGAATATCATATATATCAAACACCTTCAATTCATATCCCGTTAGGTTTGGGTTATATTTTCTTTGTAGGTTTTCTATGTATTCTCTTACCTTTAGTTCATCAGTAGGACAATAGTCAAATACATAATAACCTACTTCATTTCCCAGTCCCTTGTTTTCCAAAAAACTCTTTTTACTTATTTCTATCTCTATCTGATTAAGACGCTCATCTATTGTCATAATAACACCCCTGTTATAGCAGCTAAATATGGATACAAAGAAGGTTCTTTTAGTCTATTTTCTAATGAGACATCCATTATCGGTTTTTGATATACGGTATATTTACCTTCATCTTTTAATAGATTTGCTTCACGTAGATATGTTTTATAAGCT
>Ga0209537_1000244_pt1 | contig 65828 bp, 68 predicted proteins | sample BioPla4DNA1_FD_187698 | JGI IMG/M metagenome (GOLD analysis project Ga0209537, IMG submission 187698) | Biogas fermentation microbial communities from Germany - Plant 4 DNA1 (SPAdes) (version 2) | ecosystem: Engineered > Bioreactor > Anaerobic > Digestate | place: Bielefeld, North... | reverse complement strand
ACCAATTCCATTATATCACAAAAAGGGAGGTTCTTGCATTTTTATTTGCCTATAATTGTTGATTTTTCAAGGTTTTAAGTCTGCTTTCGCTATGCGAAAGTTGGGTTAATAATAATGTCGAGTACTATTTCTCTTTATTTTTCTATTAACCATTATTTTATTGAAAGGACGTGCTTTTATGTGGAAAGAATTCAAGAAGTTTGCTATGAGAGGTAATGTAATAGATCTAGCAGTAGGTATTATAATCGGTGGAGCTTTCAACGGTATAGTTTCTTCATTAGTTGAAGATATTATTATGCCTTTAATCGGTATTTTGATTGGAAAAATTGATATCAAAGGACTAACATTGATAATCGGTTCTGCAAAAGTAACTTACGGTATGTTCTTACAAAATATTTTAAACTTTTTAATCATATCTTTCTCTGTATTTATAATAGTTAAAACCATTAATAGGCTTAGTAACTTAAGAAAGGTAGAAGAAGAGAAAGTTGAAGAAATAAAGCAAATATCAAGAGAAGAGGAACTTCTATCAGAAATTCGAGATTTATTAGCATCAAAAATTAAAAGTAAATAAAAAGCATCTATTTAGATGCTTTTACCCTTCTCTGTGAAGCATTTCAATATGTGGTATATTATCTTCTAAATATGGCTCTGACACTGGCAAAAATCCTACACTTCTATAAAATTCTAACAAATATAATTGAGCTGATATTCTAATAGTCCCTTCATTAAATTCTCTCTTAATAAACTCCATAGCTACTTTCATCATTTCTGAAGCTATTCCTTTTCTTCTATAATCTTTTCTTACTACCACCCTGCCAATGGATGATTCATTGTAAGATATACCTTTAGGTAATATTCTCACTGAAGCAATAATTTCACCTTGTTGATTTTTTCTAAATAGTTGATAAGAAACCTTATCTTTATCGTCGCAATCCAAATATATACACTGTTGTTCAACTACAAAAATTTCACTTCGCAGTTTTAAAATATTGTACAGTTCTTCTGGAGATAGATCTTTAAAATGTTTTATTTCCCAGTCCATTTAATTCCTCCTTTAGTGTAATACCATATAAATATTTACTGCATATATAGTATCACATCATAATTAAAGGTACCATAGCTAAGCAATATTAACTTCTATCTCCTTTTTCGCTTAATAAGTATAAAAAATGAGCCGTTTAACCTCGGCTCAATATTATGTTTAAGAACTTAAATCATAGGTCACATCTTCTGCATTTACTCTATAAGCTAAACTTGCTAATTCGCTTTCTAATTCTTCAATTCTATGATTTAATTCTTCAATAGTATCCTTTAATATTAAGTTTTCTCTTGTTTTTTCATCAATTTCCTTCAAATCTAAATCCACATACTTTTTATCCGGTGACTTTTTACATACTACACACTCTACAGTCCAAATTTCCAAATCCTTGTCCTTTTTCACTCTAGCTTTAAATTCTTTACTATTACATTTGCTACAGATATTTTCTAGGGTCTCATACTTATCCAGTTTTATATTAGCTACAACAGTGCCACATTCAGAACATATGGCATCATATTCACCAGGCCTTTGATTCAAATTAAATACTACACTTCCACATTTAAAACAGCTTTTTGTAATCTCCATACTAATCACCCCTATAACTATTTATGCTTATAATGGTAATTTTATTACAGAGCTAATATATAAAAATGTCTAAATTCTTCTAAATTATTTTCCTATTATTTAATAGAACTCTGTAAACTTCCATAGCATATAACAATATACTAATGCTGAATGATCAATTTATAAGAGGGATATAATTTGCAGGAGAAAGACCGATGCACAATTAAAAAACGTTGCAAATTATCAATACTTTTCTTAACAATTTTACTGTTCTCAATACCTATACTTCTTATTTATGATTTCCTATTAGTACACCAATCAAAGGAAAAAAATCTTTTCAATGCTACTACCAATTTCCCAAGAAAAAATGATATCACAAACTCAGCAAAGGATAATCAAATAAAAAAATCCTTTCCTTCCGTTGCTGCAGAAGAAGTTTATACCTATGGCCGAAGTGAGGGAAAAAAATATGCTTTTTTAACCTTTGACGATGGACCAAACCCCATAGTAACACCTCAGATATTAGAAATTTTAAAAACTCATGATGTGAAAGCTACATTTTTTGTATTAGGATGTAATGCTAATAGCTACCCTGAAATTTTAAAAAGAATTTTTGACGAAGGACATGCTATAGCAAACCATACCTACAGTCACGATTATAAAAAAATATATCCAAATAACAAAGTAAATACTGAAGCATTTCAAGATGAGGTAAATGAAACAAAAAAAACCATTGTAAAAATTTTAGGTTCTCCCTCTTCTTCACGAGTTGTAAGGTTTCCCGGTGGTTCCTTCGAAAATTGGAAAAAATCAATGAAAGATAAACTAATATGTGAAGGCATGTATTTTATTGATTGGAATACTGAAAATCATGACGGATTAAAACATAATGTATCAACAGAAGAGCAATTAAACACTATAAGCCACAATATTGACTGTGCCGAAAGTCGTGATGAAAATCTTGTAATTTTAATGCACGATTCTGTTATGAAACAATCAACAGTAGATGCACTGCCAACTATAATAGAATTGATAAAAGCTAAGGGCTATACTTTTGCAATAATACATTAAATAAATCCACAAAACCCTTCTGTAATTTGCTAAAGCAATGTCCAACACATTGCTTTTTTATTTTGAATAATTAAAAATCTTTTGTGAAAAATAGTTATGTAAAAAACTATTAGCAGTTAAATTTACCATTGAAAATCTTTATGTTGAAGTTATATTACTTTCTAAATTATCAAATAATAGATTCAGGAATTATTTAAGGAGTTGGTTTTTATGACAGTTTCAGCAAATGTAAAGCAAACACTGGCTAATTTAAAAGGTGTAGAAAGTACATTGAAAGTTTACTCTCTACAAAGTAGCAATAAAGAAGAAAAAGAAATTTATAAGTCCGCTTTAAATACAACTAATGAAGTTATAAAAGACCTGGAAAACAGAATAAAGGTACTTGAATTCCAAGAACCTCAATATAAAGGTAATTAAGTAGGTGAGAAGAATGGAAAATTGGATAATTGTACTTATAAGAACTATTGCTATGTTCGCTTTAACTATCCTCTTGATCAGACTATTAGGTAGAGGTAGTTTATCAAAAATAACCCCATATAAGTTTGTTAATTATACAATAATTGCCTTAATGATCACCCTTATCACTTTAGGTTTCGTCCCCAACATTACACATTCTATCATAGCTTTAGCTGCATGGTTTGCCTTATTTTTCAGCTTAGACTTCTTATCCTTAAAGAGTAAGGCCTTGCATGATGCCATTAACGGAAGAGAAACCATAATAATGAAAGATGGTAAGGTTATGGAGGAAAATTTAAAAGAAGTACGATTAACTGGTGAGGAGCTTTTAAGAGAATTACGATCAAAAAATATCTTCAACTTAGCGGACGTTGAATTTGCTGTTATGGAATCCACTGGTGAAATAAATGTGATGCTTAAATCTGATAAGAAACCTATTACTGCTCATGATTTACAAAGAAAGGTTGCTCCAAAATCAGAACCACAAACTGTAATATTAGATGGTAATATATTAGATGAATCCCTAGCTAATCGCGGTTTAAATAGAGCTTGGTTAAAGGTAGAATTAGCTAAAGCTGGAGTTTCTTTGGATAATGTGTTTATAGGTCAAGTTGATTCTTCCGGTGATTTATACTTAGATTTATTTGATGATTCAGTCCAAGTACCACAACCTAAGGTGAAAGAATTGTTATATGTGAATCTTCAACAATGTCATGCAGATTTACTTTCCTATGCTCTTGAAACAGAGGATAAAAACGCAAAAGAAATGTATACTAAAAATGCAGACAAACTAAAAGTTTTGATAAATAAACTTGAACCTTATTTATTAAGTTAGAAGGTGGTGACTTTATGTCAAATAAGAAAAAGAAAAAGAAAAAGTTAACCCCTACTCAACAGGAATATCAAGATTTGGCTAAAGAAATTGCTCCAAAGCGACCAGTGTTAAGAAATTGTTTTAGGGCCTTTATTGTAGGTGGGTCTATTTGCGTATTTGGTGAATTATTAAAATGGTTTTTCATTAAGTATTTTAACTTAACTGAGGATACTGCTGGCGATCCTGCTATGGCTATTTTGATAATTTTATCTATTCTATTTACAGGCTTAGGGATTTTCGATCACCTTGGTCAATGGGCTGGTGCAGGGACAGCTATCCCTATAACAGGTTTTGCAAACACTATGGCTTCTGCGGCTATTGAGCATAGGACAGAAGGATATGTTTTAGGTGTTGGTGGTAATATGTTCAAACTATCTGGGTCCGTAATTGTTTTTGGTACGGTGGCTGCTTTTATTGTGGCAATTATAAAACTAATTATTAGATCGTTAGGTGGGATTTAAATGTTAAAAGGACATCAAACTTGGGTATTCAATACTAAACCTACAATACTTGCATCAGCGGCCATCGGTGGTCCTTTCGAGGGTAAAGGACCTTTAGCAGATGATTTCGATGTACTTCATCAAGATGTTTGGCTAGGACAAGATAGCTGCGAGAAGGCTGAAAAAAAACTGTTAGAGCAAGCTTGTGAAACCGCAATAAGTAAAGCTAATGTAAAAAAGGAAGATGTTAACTTTTTTATTAGCGGAGACTTAATGAATCAAATAATATCTAGCAGTTTTACTGCTCGTACATTAGGTATGCCTTACCTAGGAATCTTTGGTGCTTGTTCTAGTTCTATGGAAGGATTATCATTAGCTTCTTTAATAGTAGACAGTGGCGCTGCAAATTATATAGTAACTGGAGCCTCTAGCCATAATATAGCTGCAGAAAAGCAATTTAGGTATCCAACAGAATATGGAGGTCAAAAACCCCCTACTTCACAATGGACTGTAACAGGAGCTGGTGCTGCCCTATTGTCTAGCAGTGGTTACGGACCAAAAGTTGCAGCTGCAACTATCGGTAGAATTGTAGATATGGGCCTTAGCGATCCTTTTGATATGGGAAGTGCCATGGCTCCTGCCGCAGTGGATACCATCGAAGCTCATTTTAGGGATTTAAATTTACCTCTAGATTATTACGATTTAATTGCCACAGGAGATTTAGGAAGTGTAGGCCATAAAATTGCTGGACAATTACTAATTAAACATGGTTTAGAAATACCACCGGAAACATTTACAGATTGTGGAATGTTGATATACGGTAAGGATCAACCAGTTTTTGCAGGTGGTAGCGGTTGCGGTTGTTCAGCTACAGTAACTTACGGCCATTTTTTACGCAGAATGAGAGAAGGAGAGCTAAAAAGAATTTTGATTGTAGCTACTGGAGCACTACATTCGCCTCTATCCTATCAACAGAAGGAAAGTATCCCATGCATAGCACATGCAGTGTCTATAGAAATATGATAGGTTGCCTTTTAATGATTTTTACTTGAAAGGAGGTGAAAATTATGACAGTAGCAACTCAGATGCAGCAAGCTATTGCAGGTATTGAAAGCGCTTGTGCTACAATGAAAACATTCGCTCTTGAAACAGAAGATCAGCAAGCAAAAAAAGATTTTCAAGCAATAGCAAAAAATTTAGACAGCGCTTTGCAAACTCTAAAGGGCAGACAACAATACATTGAACAACAAGAACCTCAGTATAGACAGCAGTAATTTAATAAAAGAGCATCATGGTTTTATGCTCTCTAATATAAAATTCATACAAAGCATCAAGCCTAGGCTTGATGCTTTTTTATATTCTTTTTAACAAATATCTAGAATTTTTATATATAGTATATCACATTTAAGCTATTTATAATATACTATATATGATATTATAATATTATAATGTAGCATAATTTAATAAAGGAGGATTGCAAGTTGTCTACTATTTTAGTTATGGGTGGTACAAACTTCGTCAGCAGTTCACTGGCAAAATATTTGATAAAAAAAGATCATAATGTGGATATTTTGACCAGAGGGATACGCAAGATTGATTACACAGGATATAGAAATCATATTATCTGTGACAGAAAATCCTTAAATGAACTACTAAAGTCTTTACATGATATTAAATATGATTATGTATTTGATATCTCTGCCTATACAAAAGAAGATGTAGAACTTCTGTTAAACTCTTTAGATTTAAGTAAATTAAAAAAATATATATTTTGTTCTTCTGGTGCAGTTTATAAACAAAGTAACAATATACTGGTTGAATCTGCAGAAAAAGGATTTAATCCTAATTGGGGTATCTACGGTACGAATAAATTAGAAGCAGAAAACTTCATTATCAACAGTAAAATCCCCTACATAATTCTTAGGCCTACTTACATTTACGGAGAATACAACAATTTATATAGAGAAGCCTATTTTTTTCATAGAATTATAAATAAAAAAGCTATACCTATTCCTTGGGGTAATAATACTCAAACTCAATTTTTACATATTAATGATTTCGTTAGAATATGCGAAAGTGCTATGATCAGTAACATTCACAATAGAATATATAATGTTACTAATCCAGATATTATAGACTGGGAAACTTTAGTATTAACTTGCGGAAAAGCTATAAATATAGATCCTATAATCAAAAAAGTAAATGTTAATGAAATTGACTTGGAAGCACGATGCTACTTTCCTTTTAGAGATGTGACCTACCTACTTTCAATAGAAAGATTAATAGAGGATAAACTATATGTCCCAGCTATTACACTATTGGATGGCCTAAAATCTGCTTATAAATGGTACGTGTCCAGCGATTTTCAATATGTAGATTATAGGATGACTAAAATGGATGAGCTAATCTAATATATAATGGTTTTCTGCTTTGATACTAACTTATTTTAAATCAATGACATAAAAAGTTGCTAATATTGTTATGAACAAAAAGCCACTAGTTAAACTAGCGGCTTTTTATTTAATTTAAGTTAAAATCTTTGTAACCTAAGTATATCTTGAAAATTGCTTTATAATTTGTACACTATGCTACGGTAATTTATTACCTGCAGCTCTATATATTTCATACCATTCTTCTCTAGTTAAATTAACTTCAGATGCTTTACAGATTTCTTTTAATCGTTCACTATTTGTAGTCCCTACTATAGGCTGAATCTTAGCAGGATGGCGCAATATCCAGGCTATAGCAATAGCGGAACTTGTTACGTTCCATTTCTGAGCAATTTCTTGCAGTTTTGCATTTAATTCTGGAAACTTTGGATTATCTATAAAAACACCTTCAAAAAAACCATACTGAAAAGGAGACCATGCTTGAATTGTTATATCTTTAAGCCTACAGTAATCTAATATACTACCATCCCTACTGATAGAAGCTTCATTTTTCATATTTACATTTAAGCCAGCATCAATCATTCCAGTATTTGTAACACTTAACTGTAGTTGATTAACAATTAGTTCCTGTTTAATATACTTAGAAAGTAACTCAATTTGCATTGTGTTATGATTACTTACGCCAAAATGCCTTACCTTTCCACTGCTGTATAAAATATCAAAAGCTTCAGCAACTTCCTCTGGTTCCACTAGGGCATCCGGTCTATGTAATAATAATATATCTATATACTCTGTTCTTAATCTCTTCAAACTACCTTCTACTGAATTTATAATATGCTCCTTTGAAAAATCGTAATAACCTTTTCTTATACCACATTTTGATTGTAAAATAAAATTGCTTCGTATGCTCGGTCTCATATCTACAGCCTCAGCAAATATTTCTTCAGATCTACCTTCACCATATATATCAGCATGTTCGAAAAAATTTATACCTTCCTCCAAAGCTGTATTCACGTGATTAGATACTTCTTTAACTGAAAGCTCAGAAATTCTCATACAACCAAGAGAAATTTCTGAAGCTGTTAATTTTCCTTTTCCTATACTAATTTTTTTCATATGTTTCCCTCCTATTCATCGAATTAAATCATAACTTTATTATAATTAATTATCACATAAAAAGATACTTTTTATAAAATAATCTATAAAAAATAGCGACCAACGGCCGCTGATAATAATACTGAATCTTAATATTAATTTAGGTAATTTAATAACATTAGTAATAATTTTATTAATCCATATGTAAATCAATAACTATTTTTCCGTCTATAAGTTGAAAAATTTTATTATGCTTTAAGGATTTTGAGTTATCCTTAACTATATCACCAGACTTGAAAACAGAAAGCATTATTCCTATAAGGACCATGTTTACTGTTATACTTGTACCTCCATAGGATATTAATGGTAGTGTTAAAGGACTAATTAGAATTATTCCTAAATTACTAAAAATATAAAGCAAGGCTTGCATAATAAGAGTACTTAATATTGATAAAGTAATTAGTCTTGACACCACACTTTTTTGTTTTAAGCAAAGGTTAATTGAGCGAATTAGAAAAGTTCCTATTACTGCTACAATAACTGCAAATGATATCCACCCATATTTATAAATTAGTGCAGTTAAGAAGTAATCAGTATCTTGACATGGAAGTTGTCTTAGATAATCTCCCCCCAAGTCACCAATACCTATAAAATTTGAATGTCTAATCATATTTTTCAATATACTATAGATATATCCATCACCCGTTGGATCTGTAGAAGAAGGATTAAAAATGTTTTCCAGTCTTCGAACCCTATAAGCATTATTTATAAGGAATGTTGGTAGTATTAAAATACTGGGAACATAATAAAACAATATTGCTTTTATTTTACTTATATTAAACCACCCTTTAATGATTGCATAGGTAACTAAACTATAGCAAACAAAGGCATATATCATTATGCTTGAAATAGTAGTTAAAAAAATACCGATAAATAAGGGTATAATAAAATACAACCAACTCAAAATAATTCCATAGTAGCCTTTATTTCTTAAGTTGTATATTATAGCCGCATAGACTGTTGGTAAAAGCATAAATAAAAAACTAACATGAGGACTGTATCCATAAACATTACTGTATCCAAAATAAACACCAAAAATAAGCAAAATCACTCCAATGTAAATTCCTTTGCTGTGTTTAACTATAAAGGTAAAATCTAAAAAAAACATAATAATCATACAACAAATAGCTATAATAGTGCATACAATATTTGCTGTTAATGTAGAAGACATAGAATTATCAATTACAATAATTCGTATGGTCAAACCTAGGAAAAGCCAAAATGCCGTTAGAGCAATTATACTCCATTCAGTTTTAGGTCTATGAGTTCTGTCAAGCTCAGAACCAACTAATATAGGATCTCCCATTTCCTTAATTGCTTTTTCAGTGGCCGTTGACTCATCCATTCCCATTTGTATAAAAGCATCTCTTTGATCAATTATGTGATTTTCTAATTCTTCTGAGATTACATCATGGGCTTTCTTCCATCGTATCTGGTTGCAAACTTCCTTTAAGTAATCACTTATTTTACTATCCTTATGCAAAACTTCCGCCTCCTTGCAAAACTCTATTAACCGCAGTAGTATATTCTTTCCACTCCTCTTTTTTCTCCGCTAACACTTTTCTTCCTTTCTTGGTAATAGAATAGTATTTTCTAACTCTCCCACCATCAACCTGTTCCTCGTAAGAGTCAATTATTTCCTGTTCTTCAAGGCTGTGCAATAAAGGATAAAGGGTTCCTGCTTTTAAAGAAAAAGTGTTATCCGAACGCTTAGAAAGTTCCTCAATCATCATATAGCCATACATATCTTTTTCTTCAAGCAATTTAAGTATAAGCATAGTAGTACTACTTGTTAGAAGACTTTTATTAATTGACATATCAGCACTCCTTTCTATATATCGAAAATCTATATATATTATATATAGATTTTCGATATATAGCAAGGATTAATTGTAATAAATTTACTTGATTTCAAAAGTAATTTTATAAAATAAAAGTATAGCTCTTTAATACCTTATATCAAAAACACCTTATATGAATAAAAAATAAATTATAGTCAAATAATTTAGAATGTTCCCTTATATAAGAGAGTAGTTTTCCCCCACTAGTCCAACTACTCTCTATTTTAATTAGATATTATTGCTTAAATTTATGACTTGAAAACTAGCAAAAGGATTTTTTATCTTCTTGGCAAAGCAATAAAATTAAAATTACAAGAATTATTAATATAGGAACCTTAAAATCTATCTTTTTCTTATCTAATTTATGAAAATCGCAACAGCAATCACAGCAACAATCGCAACAACAGTCGATTTTTTCGCAGCACTTGCAAAATTTATAACAGCAATTATCACATTTGCAAAAACACTTGGAAAAAGACTTTTTCACAAATCCTCTCTCCTTTGTTATAAAATTATTCTAAAATTTTTCATTTTATATTCCTAAATCCATATTATGAATTACTGTTGCATTTTGTTACAATTTATACTATATTTCGACAAACTATATAAAAACCTAGAGGAAATTTACCTCTAGGTTTCTCTTTGTTAATTTAGCTATCACTTCTCTCAATCTTCATAATTTATGTTCTAAAAATAACCTCTTCTCTACTAAACATATATCTTGCAAATAATATAGATCCTACTATATATACTGCAATCCACACAAATGTTATAGCTATATGAGTGTAGTTATATATGCCTGATATTAATTCTTTTATAATACAAGATACATTTGCTAAAGGAATATGGAAGAAAAAATTTTCTATATTTTTAGCATCCATCATATATGTTGCATAGGTTGGAAGAAAAGCTATTATCATAAGCGGTGATATATATGTCTGTGCTTCTTTGAAAGATCGCGCAAATATACTAATAGCTAACTCTAGAGCTCCAAACAACATAGTTAATAATAAAGTTATTAAGCCAATTAGTATTATAGTTTTTATATCAAGACTGCCTGCACCTCCATAAAATATTCCCTTGTTCTGTTTTGTTGCAATATAGAGACCTAACAAGGAAGACAAGGTGCTCAAGAATCCCATCACTGTTATAGCAAAAAATTTACCCCATAACAATGATAATCTTCCTGCCTGTGTAGTTAAGAGAGGTTCAAGAGTACCTCTTTCCTTTTCACCTGCTCCTAAATCCACTGCTGCTCCCATTGGACCAACTATACTGTATATTATCAGTAAAAGAGGTAGCATTAAAGATAACATTAATTTTCCAAAGCCATCCTCTTCATTTTCTGTAGTAACTACTTCCACATTAATAGGATTTAAAAATTCTCCACTTATATTTCTAGCCCTCAGTCTTTGCTCAACAATTTGTTTAGAATATCCTTCTATAAGCAAATTTAAATTTTCAACAGCAATTTGTGAGGATTGACTTGAATTATCATATATCATTTTTAGATTAACGTTTTTTTCATTTTTAATACTTTCATCAAAGTTTTCTGGTATCTCAATAGCCAATAATATCTTACCCTTCTTTATGTCTTCATCTAAATCCGTTGACTCAACTACTTTTATATTTTTTTGCTCCTTTATAAAATCTACTAATTGACTACCTTGTCCTTTGTCCTTAATAGCAATATTTATATTCTCCTCAACCTTTTTTGACATATTGTCTATACTATTACCCATTACAAAAAACAAAAGAGGAAATATAACAATAGGCACTAATATACTTGATATTATAGTCTTTCTATCTCTAAACAAATCCTTAAGTTCCTTCTTAAAGACTATCCAACTTACTTTACTTCCCATCAGTATCACCTACTAACTGCATAAATATATCTTCCACATTATCATTCTTATATTTCCTCTTAAGATCCTCTACAGTACCCTCTTCAATGATTTTACCCTTATGAATAATAATAACCCTATCACAAATTCTCTCTACTTCAGACATACTGTGACTTGAAAAAATGATAGCTTTATTATCCTCCTTACATTTTCTTATAAAGTCTTGTACAATTCTTGCTGCTGTTACATCTAATCCTGCGGTGGGCTCATCAAATAACATAACAGAAGGATTATGAACAATAGACCTTGCAATAGCAACTTTCTGCTTCATTCCCCTAGAAAACTTTCCTACTCTTCTATCTATGTAGTCCTCCATATCCAACATTTCTACTAGATAATCAATGCTTTTCATAGTTTCTTTAGTTCCCATACCATTAAGTTCTGAGAAGTATCTAATATTTTCTCTAGCAGTTAGTCTATCGTATAATCCTACTTCTCCTCCAAAGAGTATACCTATTTCTCCCCTAACTTTCTTTTGATCCTTAACTATATCATATCCATTGACCAATGCGGTACCCCCTGTTGGCTTAAGCATAGTTGCAATCATTCTTAGTGTAGTAGTTTTACCAGCTCCATTTTCCCCAAGTAGACCTACAATTTCCCCTTGCTCAACCTTGAAACTAATGCTATCAACTGCTTTTATAGTTTTAGAACCTTTAATTTTTGTGCTTTTAAATTCTTTGCTTAATCCTATTACTTCGATCAATATGGATCACTCCTTTCTATCTGTATATGGTTTACCTGTTTTTACACCTTTAATTATACATTAATATACATATATATAAAATACTAATTATTAAAACACTATTTGGTTTTTAAGTTAGTTAGTACTTTTTTTTATCTTTATCATATACTGATATAGGTAAGTTTTATGTTAAGAAGGAGATGCTATGCAGATTCACGTTGTTGAACCAGGACAATCTATATTTGAAATTGCTCAATTATACAACACTACAGTGGGATCCATTGTAGGGGCAAATGAAGTAGCAAATCCAAACCAATTAGTTGTGGGGCAAACATTAGTAATACCTATTATAGGAAATTATCATTGGGTTCAGCCCGGAGACAGTTTATACAGCATTGGTCGTAGATATGGAGTAAGCTTTCAAACCCTTGCTGAAGTAAATAGAATTCCCCTTAACCAAACTCTCCAAATTGGCCAAAGATTGTATATTCCTCCTAGACCTAAAAGAAAAGCAGAGATTAATGCTTATGTAGAACCATTAGGAGGTACAGTTTCAGCAGCGTTAGAAGAATCAGCAAGAAAAGCTGCACCTCATTTAACTTACTTAGCCCCCTTTAGCTATCAAATTCAAAGGGACGGTTCACTAAAAGCTCCACCTTTAAATGATTTTCCATCTATCGCCAGAAGCAATAATGCTACATTGATGATGGTTGTAACTAATCTGGAAGAAGGTCAATTTAGTGCAGAATTAGGTAGGATAATCTTAACTAATGAGCAAATTCAAAATAAGTTACTAGACAATATCATTTCTACAGCTAATCAATATAACTTTAGTGATGTACATTTTGATATGGAATATTTGCCCCAAGAATTAAGGGAAAACTATAATAATTTCTTAAGAAAAGCTAAAAGCAGATTATCTGCTGAAGGTTTGCTACTTTCTACAGCCCTAGCTCCGAAAACAAGCGCAACACAAGCAGGACCTTGGTATGAAGCCCATGATTATAGAGCCCATGGTGAAATTGCAGATTTTGTAGTATTAATGACCTATGAATGGGGATACAGTGGTGGACCACCTATGGCAGTTTCCCCAATAGGTCCGGTAAGAGATGTAATCGAATATGCATTAACAGAAATACCCGCCTCCAAAATTATGATGGGCCAAAACTTATATGGCTACGACTGGACCCTCCCCTTTGTTGCTGGTGGTGAGTATGCAAGAGCTATTAGCCCACAACAGGCTATTCAATTGGCATATGAGAATAATGTAGCCATAAGCTACGACACTAAAGCTCAAGCTCCACATTTCAATTACAGAGATATAGACGGCAAAGAACATGAAGTATGGTTTGAAGATGCTCGTTCTATTCAAGCAAAATTTGATTTAGTTAAAGAATTAGGATTAAGAGGAGTTAGCTACTGGAAGTTGGGTATTTCCTTCCCTCAAAATTGGCTACTTGTTGAGGATAACTTTGAAGTAGTTAAATCCTAATCTTTTTAATATAGTAAAAGTACTAGCATACACTTCCATCCACTTACTTAGGATGGAAGCTTTGTTTTTACTTACAAATATAAATAATTATATTGACAAAAAAAAGACATCCATATATAATTCATATATAATTTAAATAAGCTTTTCCGATATGTTTAGTATGTTTTGATCCATTACTTGGTACAACCCTTGTATATATGTTCTAAAAAATGTAATTGAAAGGCGATGAATTATGAATTTAAATTGGACTTTTATAGTAGAAAGTTTGCCTTTATACGAAAAAGCAATACGGTTAACTTTAAAATTAGGCTTTTTAGGTATAGCTATTTCCTTTATAGTGGGAATTTTTTGCAGTATAGTTTTGTATCTAAAAACTCCAGTTCTGAAACATATTGTACAAGCTTACATTGAACTTTCAAGAAATACCCCATTGCTTGTACAAGTGTTTTTCCTATATTTTGGACTACCTAAGATAGGTATAAAATGGAGTGAAACTACCTGCGCCATTATAGGCCTTTCCTTTTTAGGAGGTAGTTATATGGCAGAAGCCATTAGAAGTGGTTTAGAGGCTGTAAGTAGGTCACAAATCGAATCTGGTTTAAGTATAGGACTTTCTAAATTTCAACTTATAAGATATGTAATACTTCCTCTAGCCTTTTCCGTAAGCTTACCTTCTTTAAGTGCAAACTGCATATTCTTACTTAAAGAAACTTCTATTTTAGGTGCTATATCTATTTTAGATGTAATGAACGTAGCTAAGGATTTAATAGGAATGTACTATAAGACAAATGAAGCCCTTATTCTACTGGTAGCTAGTTATCTAATAATGATACTACCTCTTTCCTTCCTATTAACCTGGCTGGAAAGGAAGGTGCGTTATGCAGAATTCGGGAATTAATGTATTCTTTGAAGGAAAATACTTTCTTAGGTTACTTGAAGGTTTATGGATAACTTCAAAAATTGCATTTATATCTATTATTTTGGGTACAATCCTAGGGATTACAATTGGACTAAGTAGGACCACTAAATTAAAAATTGTATTATTTATTAACCGCTTATTCCTTGAGTTATTTAGAATAGTACCTCTTTTGGTTTGGCTTTATATATTTTATTTTGGTGTTACAACAGCACTAGATATTGATTTGAGCGGTGAAGTAGTTTCAATTATAGTGTTTACACTGTGGGGAGCTACTGAGATGGGCGATATAGTTAGAGGTGCTATACAATCCCTCCCTAAGCATCAAATAGAATCTGGAAAAGCTCTTGGTTTAAGCACTATAGGACTATACAGATATATCTTAATTCCACAAGCCATAAGAAGAATGGTTCCAGGAACTATTAATTTGGCTACTAGAATGATAAAAACCACTTCTTTAGTAGTTCTAATAGGTGTAACGGATGTGGTTAAAGTAGGTCAGCAAATCATAGAAACTACTAGATTTGACTACCCTACCGCTGCCTTCTGGGTATATGGGTTGATTTTTATATTATATTTTATAATATGCTACCCCCTATCTCAAATATCTAAAAAACTAGAAAGAAAATGGAATAGTTGAGGTGATTACTATAAATACGACTAATAATTCTGTATTAATTGAAGTTAAAGAACTAAAAAAGAATTTTGATGATAAAGAAATATTAAAAGGCATAAACCTTACTTTGCACAAGGGAGAGGTTTTAGTTGTTTTAGGACCCTCCGGTTGTGGAAAAAGTACCTTCTTAAGATGCCTTAACGGCTTAGAAAAAATACAAGGTGGCCAAATTATTTTCAAAAATAAGGATCTGACAGATAAAAATACTAACTGGCAAGAAGTACGTGAGCAAATAGGAATGGTTTTTCAAAACTATGAACTATTCCCTCATATGACAGTTATAGATAATATACTTCTTGGTCCTTTAAAAGTTCAGAAGAGAAATAAGGAAGAAGCTTTAGCCCAAGCTGAACAACTTTTGAAAAAAGTAGGCTTACTAGATAGAAAAAACTACTATCCTCGACAGCTTTCAGGTGGGCAAAAGCAGAGAATTGCTATTGTAAGAGCTTTATGTATGAATCCTGAAGTAATGCTCTTTGATGAAGTTACTGCTTCACTAGATCCAGAAATGGTAAGAGAAGTTTTAGATGTTATTTTGAATTTAGCTAAAGAAGGAATGACTATGGTAATTGTTACTCACGAGATGAGTTTTGCAAAATCAGTGGCTGACAGAATAGTATTCATGGATGAAGGTAAAATTTGTGAAATATCCGATCCTGAGCAATTTTTTACAAACCCACAGACGGAACGTGCTAAGCACTTTCTAAATATATTTCAATATCAATAATATAAAAAAAGAAAGGAAGATGAATTTATGAGTAAACTAAAAAAGCTTTTATCAGTTTTACTTCTAGGTACCATAGTAGTAGGTGGCTTTACAGGCTGCTCTTCATCCAAATCAAAAGAGGAAAACAATGTTAGCTCTATAGAAAAAATTAAAGAAAGAGGTACTATAAAAATTGGTGTTTTCGGGGATAAAGCCCCTTTTGGTTATGTAGACTCTGAAGGTAAGCATCAAGGTTTTGACGTATATATAGCAAGAAGGTTTGCAAAAGATTTATTAGGAGATGAATCAAAGGTTGAATTTGTAACTGTAGATGCTGCTAGTAGAGTTGCATTCTTGGAATCTAATAAAGTTGATATAATAATGGCAAACTTCACCGTTACTGAAGAAAGAAAAGAAAAGGTTGATTTTGCAAATCCTTATATGAAGGTATCTTTAGGACTTGTATCCCCAGAAGGATCACCAATTACTTCTGAAGATCAAATGAAGGGTAAGAAAATAATTGTAGCAAAGGGTACCACCGCTGAAACTTACATGACTAAAAATCATCCAGATGTAGATTTAGTAAAGTTTGATCAATACTCAGAAATATTCCAAGCTTTAAAAGATGGCCGTGGAGATGCTATACTAAACGATAATACAGAAGTTATTGCATGGGCAAAAGAAAATCCTGGATTTGTTGTTGGAGTTGCCTCCATTGGAAGTCAAGATACTATAGCTCCTGCTGTAGCAAAGGGAAATAAAGAACTTCTTGATTGGATAAACAAAGAATTAGAAGCTTTAGGAAAGGAAAATTTCATTCATAAAGCTTACGAAGAAACTCTTTTAAATGTCTACGGTTCAGAATTTGAAGAAAATCTTGTAATTGAAGGTGGAAAAGTTGATTAACATAGAAAGAACTATGGAGAAATAATCTCTATAGTTCTTCTTTATTATTTGAAAATATCTATATTTCTTTGCTACCTAGTAATCTTTTATCTTATTAGTCCAGATCTTTCTTGCTTAAAAACTTCAATTTCTAAAAAGAAATGCAATATTTAATTATAATAACAAAGTAATAATTATTGGAATAGTAATAATGGAAAGCAAGGTACTAAAGGAAACCACAAGAGCCGAATATTCTTTTTCCCTATTAAATCTTTCCGCAAAAAGAGATGTAGTTGCCCCTGCTGGCATAGCTTGAATTAAAATATAGGTTTTCATTACCAAGGAATGATCAGAAATTAAAATAGAAATCCCATATAGTACTGCTGGAATTATAATAAGCTTTATAAAAGATCCATAGTAAATAGTCTTATCTTTAATTACAGCTTTAAAATCTATGGATGCTAACAAACTTCCTATAATGATCATGGATATAGGACTTGTAAGATGACCAACAAGCTCTATTGTATCCTTTAAAACCGGTGGCAACTTTATAGAAAACACCATCAATAACAAACCAATAAACACAGCAATTATTCCTGGATTCTTAAGTAATTTTTTAGCATCCTTAAAGTCAGAAGTATCATTAAAAAGCGTAACTCCATAAGTCCAAATAAATAAATTAAAACACATATTAAATATAGCTGCATAAATAACAGCCTCTTGTCCTAACACTGCAGCTGTTAAGGGGATTCCAATAAATCCGCAATTAGAAAAAACTAGCCCAAATTGCAATACATTTCTTTTTCCCCTTTCAATTTTTATTAAAAAAGGCTTTACCATTAATGGAGTTACTATAAAAATAATTATTCCATAAATAAATGCCTTAATGGTATTGCAAGCTAAATCAGAACTTCTATCAAAATTAAAGGAAGAAATGATAAGTAATGGAGTTGTTATTTCAAGGAGCATCTTTGATAATCCATTGGTTAAATTAGCATCAATTATCTTTCTTTTTCTACCATAAAACCCTACTAAAATAATCAAAAATAATGATATAATTTTATTCATAACCTGTTCCATGGCACACACCTTCAGTAATTTTTTGTTTTTATTTCTATATACAAAGAACCACTTCACCCTAAGTTTTTATAATTTTTCAATCAGTTTCCTTTCAGTAATCTAATTTGACATATTTATAATATATGTTCATAAGCTCTTATGTTGAAATAATTCATCTTTCTATTTTTATAAATTCATTTAGGTATCTATATTATAAAAATAACTCTACTATAAAAACTACAATACAAGAAGCAATTGAAACTTTAAATAAGTTAGCCCCTCTATAAGCTAATACAATAGCAGTAATAAGTGCAAGCAATCCAGACCATTGATTGCTTGTAGCAGTAAGGATGGCAGGAAAGGTCATAAGAGCTAATGTAACATAAGGAACATAATATAAAAAGGAACGAATAGTTTTATTTTCAATTTCTTTCTGTATGAATGTTAGCGGTAGTAATCTAATTAAATAAGTTACCAGGGCCATAACTAAAATATATATGTATACATTATTCCCCATTGATATCCCCCTCCTCCACAGGAAATAAAATAGCTGCTATTCCCGCAATTACTACAGTCAGTATTATAATTTTAAAACCAGGTGATATTAGCTTAAGCAATGGTAGTTTTGTGAATATTAGGCTGAGCAACATAGAAATCAATATAATTCCAGCTATAATCTTATTTTCTTTAGCAGGCGGAATAATGACCGCCAAAAACATACCATAAAGTGCTACACTTAATGCACTAAGAATTCTATCCGGTATCAAATTACCAGACAATACACCTAAAAAAGTTCCTAGTGTCCATCCTGGTACAGCAACACTAATTACTCCATAGGTATAATAAGGATTTAACTTACCTTCAAAATGAGCAGAAATTCCAAATATCTCATCAGTAACACCTGTGGCAACAAAAAAACGATGTATAAATGCAGTCTTATTGCTTAGTTTTTGGCACAATACACAAGACATAAGACTATATCTTAAATTTATAATAAGTTGGGTAATAGCCATCTCAAAATATCCTGCTGAAACTCTAATCAATCCAAGGGCTGCAAACTGTCCTGCAGAAGTAAGATTTGTAGCAGACATAATTACAGCTTGCAAAACTGTGATCCCTGCTTCCTTTGCTGCTATACCAAAGGTAAAGGACACTGCCAAATATCCCAATGCAATAGGTATACCATCACAAAGTCCTCTTTTCCAATAACTAAAATTACTTTCCATAATACCCCTCATCCCTTACTATTATAATTGAATATCAAACTTCAACTATTAATTTTAACATTAGAGTTACAATAAGTAAAATTATTTTTATTTTTCCTTTAAGGCCACATTGACCCAAAAGCTATCTTTATATTAGCTCTACCTTATTTTTTATGCTTATTCTAATACACTATTATGTGTTATAATAAAAGCAAAAATCTTATTGAAAATCCATTAGTTATTTACTTAGAGATAGGGAGATAAAAAAACTTATGAGTAAAAAAAGGAAATCTTTATCAAGAATTTTTATTGTAATTTTCTTTTTAGTAGCTGTAGCATTGATAAGCAAAATTAGTGAACCTTCAGAAATCAATCCCCAAAATACATTGACTATTTCAACTGACACAAGCAGCAACTACAATTATCAAAGTAAATCCTCCCCAAATTCAATAAATAAAGGAAATAATAATAGTGAAACTAAGGAAAAAGATAATCCTTCTATGTTTCATAGTTACACTATTGTATTAGATCCTGGTCATGGAGATTATGACTCCGGTTCTATAGGTGCCAAGGGTACTTTAGAAAAAGATATTGCCTTAGATGTAACTCTAAAGTTAGGTAAAGTTTTAGAAAGAAAAGGTATGAAAGTTATTTATACAAGGGAAGATGATACAGTTTTTTCTACAGATATAAATGAAGATCTTATAGCTAGAGCAAATATTGCTAACAAAAATTCCGCAGATCTATTTATAAGTATACATTTAAACTGTTGTGATTCTCCTGAAGTTAGCGGTACAGAAACATATTACCATCCAGCTAGCACTAGTGGTAAAGCTTTGGCGGAAAAGGTTCAATCAGAAATAGTTAAAACAAGAAAACTAGCGGATAGAGGGGTAAAAGCTGATAATTTCTTAGTTCTCCGTGCTTCAAAGGCACCAGCTATTCTGGTGGAACTTGGATACATAAGTAATAGCAAAGATGAAACTATACTTAATAATAGTAGATACCAAGAAATATTAGCCAAGGCTATTGCTAATGGTATTGTTACATATCTTGAAGTTGAGTAAAATAAAAAAGACTCTATGGATATATTTTTAAAATTAAGTTACTTAATTCATAGAGTCTTTTCCTGTATCTTTTTATACTATTCTTCTATTATCTCTCCATCCGTTGAAATAACAACTACCCTCCAGGGAATTATCTTACCACTATTTATAAGAGCTTGTTTTACTGCATTTTCTATACCACCACAGCAAGGAACACTCATTCTGAGAACCATAATACTTTTTATGTCATTGTTTTTTATTATTTCTGTTAACTTTATTGAATAATCAACATTATCTAGCTTTGGGCATCCAATTAATGTGATTCTATTTTTCATAAATTTACTATGAACATTTGCATTTGCATAAGCGGTGCAATCTGCTGCAACTAAAAGTTTAGCCCCTTGAAAATACGGAGCATTTACCGGTACTAGTTTAATTTGGCAAGGCCATTGCCTTAATTCAGATTTAACCTCATAATGTTCCTTATTTTTTACTTCCACATTGTTTCTCTTAAACTCCTTTGTTTGAATAGAAGGACAAGAAAATTCTATTAAAGGCTTATTAATTTGACTTTTACTTTCCTCTCTTTGATGATTATTAAACTCATCAACCTCCTTCTCTATTACTTTAAGTGCTCCCATTGGACATTTAGGAATACACTTTCCTAATCCATCACAATAAGATTCTGATATTAACCTTGCCTTTCCATCTATTACTTTTAGAGCGCTTTGATGACAACTACTTGCACACAGGCCACAACCAACACATTTTTCTTCATCTATTGAAATGATATTTCTTTTCATAATATCCCATCCTCTATATGTATTCTTGCATTTTTCTTTACTTTTCTCATAGTTAATTATATTATAACTATTAAAGTAATTCAGTATCTCCAGATACAAAAAGGTTGGTGTTGGCAATTGAATAAATATATTAACATACTTAAAACTTCAGATTTATTTTGCAATTTGGAAAATGAAGAAATTTCTTTAATGCTAGAAAACATAAATTTTAAAATAAATGAATATAGTAAAAATCAATACATAGTAAATACTGGTGATGCAATTGAATACTTTGGAACAGTTCTAGAAGGTCAAGCAACTATTCTAAAGGAAAAAGCTCAAGATGAATTTATTATGACTATTGCAAAAGCAGGAGACCTATTTGGAGAAATGTTTATTTATTCAAGTCATCACAGCTGGCCAGTGACGGTAAAGGTTCAAAATTATTGTAAAGTCTTGCTTATTAGAAATTCTTCTCTTATAGACAGTGGTAATAGCCATAATTCTTGGTATACTAAAACATTGCAAAATTTGTTAAAAATAATATCAGATAGAGCATTTTTTCTTAATAAAAAGGTTGAATATCTTTCAATAAAAAGTATCCGAAGTAAGATTTGTGCTTACTTATGGGATCAATATAAAAAGACTGGTGACACTAATATAACTTTATCCTTAAATAGAAATGAGCTAGCCAGTTTTTTAAACGTATCACGGCCTTCTATGTCTAGAGAAATATGTAAGTTAAGAGATGAAGGAGTAATTAATTTTCATTTATCTACATTTAAAATAAAAAAAATAGAAGCCCTAAAAGAGCTTGCTTTACAATAAAATTCTTTAATTTTCAGTTAAAAGATACTGATAATAAATAATCCGCTAGTATATTATAAATCTAGCGAATTATTTATTATTTTATGATACTTTAGATTTTTAAGCTATCACCTTGCCTCTACAATTAAAGAGTAAGAAGTTTCCTTATCAAAACCGCTTCTCTTGAAATCCCCATAGGTTTTAATCTCATTAAACCCAGACTTTTTTAACATAGATACTGCATCATCATGGAGCAAGGGAATTAAATTTACTTCATTTATAATTTCGTTGTTTTCAACATGCAAAATAGTTTTAAATTTGACTTTTCCTGATGATTCATCTAAATTATAGAGCCTTTCAAATTTTAAAGGAACTTCTTTATTTTCTATAGTTGGTAAAGATGTAACTTTCTTAGAAAGTATTCTGTCATAATTTATTATCTGAAATACAAAAACTCCGCTATCAACCAATAGTTTTCGAAGAGCTAAGAAAAAACTTTCAATTTCATTATAATTATCAAGATGAACTAAAGAGTTACCTATGCAGTATATTGCATCAAACTTATCTTCATCAAATTTCTTACTTAAATTAAGCATATTACCTTGCATAAATTCTACGTTGCTTTCCTTATCTTTAGCTTTTTCGATCATTTTACTATCTAGATCTATTGCCTTTAAATTATATCCTTGCTTTTCTAATTCCAAGGCATATTGTCCTGTCCCACAAGCCACATCTAAAATATTCTTCGGCGGATTACCAATAGTATCTGTTAAAAAATCTACTGTAGCTTTAGATAATGGAAATATTTTATCATAATAATTTGAAATATCCGTATAAAAGGCCATAGCAGTCACTCCTTATATATTTTATATACCTTTAAATTATAAATATATTTTATCTTTTTTACCAGCATAATAACCTTTATCTACATTATAGTGGCCTTTAATATATACTTTTATTAATCATTTAATCGTCTTTGCTTAATAATTACCAAAGCTACACATAATATGGCTACCGCAAAAGATATGACTATCAACATATTAAAAAAAACAGACCTCAGGTTTTCAAAGCTATAATTTGACAGTGATACAATACTATTGTTAGCCTTAACATACCAATAATTAGGGGTGAAACTAGCTATTCTCAGCACACTTTTACTCAACAAGCTCTGATCCACAAAAACCCCACTAATAAAGCATGTTCCTAAGGTAATAACATTTGATGCCACTGATAAGGTATTTTTACTTTTTACTATATTTCCAATTAAAAATCCTATACTTAAGACAGCTAAAGAAAATACAAAAGAATTTAGTAGAAGTAGTAACCCCTTTGCTGTAAACATATAACTTCCGTACATGAAGAAACTAGTACTTATCATTATAAACCAGGATAAAACTGTATAACTTAAACTACCCAGAATAAGTTGAAAATTGATATTTCTTATTTTTACTGGTGTACAAAGATTTCGCATTTTCAAATTCCTATTATTAAAAACCAGCATAACTGAGCAAATTCCTAAAATTAATACTCCTAGTATTGAATAAGCCATATAGTTATAATAGAAACCAACTTTTTGATTTTTATCAACTTCCTCTATAAAGTTATTTAATTTAACTTCCGTTTTTTCACTTAAGTCTTTGTCAATATAGCTTAATAACTTTTCAATTGTTAAATTTGGACTGGCATTAATATAGGCTCTAGCAGTATTTAAGTACTTGTTGACCATATTGTTAATATATACTTCGCTACTTGACCCCGGTACTGCTGTTGTATCTAGTGTAATATCCTTCCCAGAAAGAAAGGTTTCTGTAAAACCTTTAGGTACCTTGATAATATACTCTACTTCTCTGTAAAACAAGGCATCTTGTAAACTTTCTTTATCTTCTGGCAGCTTTACAATATTACAATTTTGTTCAAGATATCCTTCTAACCCCTTTATAAACTCTGAATATTTATCATTATTAATGAAGGCAATGTTAACTTTAGTTTCTTGAAAAATAGAATCTCCTTTTTGTATATTCATTTTACTAGCACTTATAGCTATAGACAGAAATACTATTATATAAATCAAAATTTGAGCGAAATTCTTCAAAATTATTTTATAAAAAGCTTTATAGACTTGCATACTTCTGCCTCCTTAATATAAAGTAGGTTACTGAGCTAAATACAAGTACAAAAATACATAATAAGCCTATATTTAAATAAAACTTTGAATAAGTGTCGTAATAATAAAGGGAATAAAAACTATCCGTTATTAAATTAGCTGGATTTACATAGGATAATATAGACATCTTATTGTATATGGTATATTTTACTTTGAAATTCATCATACCTGACATAAAGGACATAATCATAGTAGCTCCTATGAATATACCAATCTTTAGCCCTACACCTTTATTAATTAAAGCTCCAATAAAAGTACCATAGGTAATACCTGTAATAATACTTATCATACAAGTTAACAAAACATATGCGAATTGATTTCCGAAACTAATCTTTAGTACTAGATTTAAATAAGTCAGTAAAAGGAATAAGCCAATTATCTGAACTGTAGTAGCTGCTAGTATAGAAGCTAGAAACATCTTTAATTTATTAGTAGGTGTTATATTTAATCTAGCACCTTGTGGAGACTGATTAGCCTGCAACACTTCTACTTCCTTTATACCCCACAAACCTCCATATAAACAAGTCATTGCTATCAAAGCATAGAAGAACTGTACAACTACATCAGGTTCTTCTTTACCTAAAGAAAACTTTTTCGTATAACCTTGCCTAGTTGACAGATCTTCTATAAGTTTATTGTCCACTGAACCTTGCTTCATATTAATAATGTTTACCATAGTTGATCTACTTTGTTGAAAATCATCTAAAAAACTTTTTATAATGCTTTCATTTATACCTGATTCCTTTACCACTAGATTGATCTCATCATCGAAATAAATATAACCTTCAATTTTGTTATCTGCCAGTAACCTTTCTCCTTCTTCTTTGCTTACATAGCTTATTTTAAATAGACTCTTTCCGTTAGAAGTCTCCTTTTCCTCCGATACAGCTTCAATATCATTAATAAAGTTAAGATAGTCTTTATATTGTTTATTTTCAACGATAGCAACTTTAATCTCTGTAAAACTTTCTGCACTTGAAATGTTAGAGAGCGCCATATTAAACAAGGTTGCTAAAATTAGTGGAAACAAAAGTGTCCAAAACATATTTTCCTTATCTCTTATAAAACATTTAAGCCTATATTTATAGTTATGCCAAAATATAATCCCCCTCCTTTAATCTCTAAGTTCTTTACCGGTTATTTCTAAGAACACGTCATTTAAAGTAGGTGGTTCTGAATATACTTTCCCAATAGTTGCATTATTTGATTTCAAATATTCCAATACAGCTACTAAATTATCCTTGCCTCTACTGGACTTAAGGATTAATAAATTATCCTTGTAATCAACTTGAACAACATTTCTAAGTTTTTTAATCCCTTCGAATATGCTGTTACTTATATTGAAAACTTCCACAGTTATCTTTTCACCAGAATTAATCATAGATTTAAGCTCTTCCTTGCTACCTATTGCTATAATTTTACCCTTGTCCATAATAGCAATTCTTGTGCAAATTTGCTCTACTTCCTCCATATAATGAGAAGTATATACTATAGTCGCTCCCTGCTTATTAAGCCTTTGTATACCTTCTAATATTCTATTTCTGCTTTGTGGATCCACCGCTACAGTAGGTTCATCTAGTATAATAAGTTGAGGCTTGTGCGCAATACCACAAGCTATATTCAGCCTTCTAAGCAAACCTCCACTTAGCTTTTTAGGATAAAACTTTCTATAATCCTTTAAACCTACAAATTCTATAGCTTCTTCTACTAACTGTCTTCGCTTATTTTTATCTTGAACATACATACCGCAAAAGTAATCAATATTTTCATATACATTTAATTCCTCAAAAACTGCAATATTCTGCATAATAACACCGATTTTTCTTTTTATGTCATAAGCATCTGGAGACATTGGTTTATCGTATATTTCAATGCTACCTTTATCATACTTTAATAAGGATAAAACACAGTTTATTGCAGTAGTCTTACCGGATCCATTAGGACCTAAAAGTCCAAAGATTTCTCCTTCTTTAACTTCTAAATTGAAATGATCTAGAGCTACTAATTCATCATACCTTTTTACCAAATTCTTAACCTTTATTACCATTTCAAACCTCCAAATAAATGATTTGATATATTAATAATAAAGGATTTACTTATCATATATAAGTGATTTTGTTCCTATTCTAGCATTACATATGTAACATTTACCTTGAGTAGATTCCTGTGAAACGTTAATATTTACTTATAGAAAATAAAAGTAAAGGTAGGTTATTTCGATGAAAGATTTAGTTAATAAGACAATTCTTTTTCTTATTTGTATGTCTTTATACCTGCCTAAGGCAAATAGTATTTATATAATCGTTCCTATTTTAATTACAATAAGTTTCAGTGCCATTTTAAGTTACTTAGACTCAGAATATATAAAATTATGTATTTTTATTTTATTTTTATTTTTGTGCTTTCTAAAAGCTTCATTTTTATTTTTCATCCCTCTCATATGCTACGACGGCTTCTTTCTTAAATTTAAGTGGACTGGTTTTCTATCCTATTTACCTTTAATCAACTATTCAATTAACTCATTATCCGACTTTAATTGGTTAATAGCTACATTAATATTAGGCACTTTTATATTAAAAGATCGTACCCTTTCCCTGGAACAGCTTGGAAAGAACTTTTATAAACTCCGTGATAATACAAAAGAAATTTCTCTTCAGCTAGAAATGCAAAATAAAGAGCTTTTAGAAAAGCAGGATTATGAAATTCATTTAGCTACCTTGACTGAGAGGAATAGAATAGCAAGAGATATACACGATAATGTAGGGCACTTACTATCTAGATCTATATTGCAAATTGGCGCTTTACTTGCCACTAATAAGGATGAGCTAACAAGAAAATCTTTGATAGAAATAAAAAACACCTTATCAGAGGCTATGAACAGCATCCGTGCTAGCGTACATAATCTTCATGAAAAATCCATAGACCTGTACAGTGAAATACAAAAGCTAGTTGACAATTTTACCTTCTGTTCTATTAAATTTAATTATGATTTAGAATCGCAACCGGAAAAAAATATTAAATATTGCTTTATTGCTGTAATTAAAGAAGCATTATCAAATATAATTAAACATTCTAATGCCACTGAAGTATCTATTTTATTGAGAGAACATCCCGCTCTATTTCAATTAGTGGTTCAAGACAATGGTTCCAATGCTAGTTATAAAATGGATAATGGCATAGGATTAAAAAATATAATGGATAGAGTGGCAACTATAAATGGCAATATTAATATAAATACTTACCACGGCTTTAAAATTTTTATTTCTGTTCCAAAAAATAATACTTTAGAAAGGGTTGAATCCAATGAAAGTAGTAGTTGTTGATGACGATAAGTTAGTATGTGCTGCACTAAAGACCATATTGGAATCAGAAAATATCTCTGTAGTAGGAATTGGCTATAACGGTAAAAGTGCCATTGAATTATACAAGAATTTGAAACCAGATATTTTATTAATGGATATAAGAATGGAAACCATGACTGGTTTGGAAGCAACAGAAGCTATACTAAATTATGATAATAATGCGAAAATCCTTTTTCTTACTACCTTTTGTGACGATGATTATATAGTTAGTTCGTTAAGGATTGGTGCTAAAGGATATATTATTAAACAAAATTTTGAAAGTATAGTCCCTTCTTTACAGGCGGTATTTATGGGACAAAATGTCTTTGGTAATGATATTGTTTCAAAGATTCCTAAGCTAATTAATAAAAATGAAAAGATCGATTATTCAAACTATGGTATTACAGAGAAGGAACTAGAAATTATAACTGCTGTATCAGATGGCCTTAGTAACAAGGAAATTGCCAGCAAGCTATATTTAAGTGAAGGTACTGTTAGAAATAGTATAAGCAATATTTTAGATAAATTAAATTTAAGGGATCGAACACAATTGGCAGTGTTTTATTATAAGAATTTATAAAAGTTATCCTCTAGCACTGATCCATTTACAATAGTCTAAAAACTTCACTTAGAAAATTTTAAACACCCAAAATACGCCAAAAGGACAAGTGTACTAAAAAAGCAAAAACTGTGAAGCGTTGATATATCAACGGTTTCACAGTTTTAAAGTCTGGGTAACAGGACTTGAACCTGCGACCTCATGAACCCCATTCATGCGCGCTACCATCTGCGCCATACCCAGGCGACGTAAATTATTATACCATATATATCTAGAAAATCAAGCTTGAAAATTCATATTTTTATATTTAACTTATACATGCTCAAAATCTGTAGAATACAGTATTTTGAGTCACGTATAAGTTAAATTATTTATACTAGAAGACCTATAATATTATGCAAATGAGTCCTCCATTGCCTTCGTTAATAATCTTCTGTAGTGTTCTTTGAATTTTACTTTGAACATCCTCTGGCATTCTAAATAATTTATTTTGTAGTCCTTCTTTTACTAACACTTCTAAGGACTTACCAAACATATTACTCTGCCAGATCTTAGAAGGATCGCTTTCAAATTGTTCTAAAAGAGATTTAACTAATTCTTCACTTTCCTTTTCTGTACCCACTATAGGTGATATTTCTGTTTCAATTTCCGCTTTAATTAAGTGCAAGGATGGAGCACTGGCCTTTAACTTAACCCCAAACCTATTACCCTGCCGAACAATTTCCGGCTCCTCTAATTTCATTTCTGTAAGCTGAGGTGCTACTAAACCATAACCTGTTTCTCTTACCTCTTTCAGAGCTACTTCTATTTTGTCATATTCTGTTTTAGCCTTATATAATTCCTTCATTGTAGCCAATAGCTCTGTTTCATTCTTCAAATCACAACCACAAACCTCACTTAAGATGTTATAGAATATAGACTTTTGTGGAGCCAACTCAATTCTAGCCGTTCCTTCACCCATATTCATTTCGCTTACTATTCCATTTTCAAGGAATTCTATTTCTTCTAATCCCTTAATAGATTGCTTTATATCTCTTACCCTATCTATTTTTTTGCATAGATCCTTTATAACATTTATAAAGTTTACCTTCAACCAATGGTTAGCTTCAAGTTTTTCTATCCACTCAGGCATATCGATATTTATTTCCTTTACAGGAAACTCCTTCAATACTCTATGCATAACACTGGTTATGTTATCTTGAGTTAGATTTAGAATATCTAGAAGTTCTACTGGAACATCATACTTCCTTTCTAATTCTTCTTTCAAAGCAATAGTTTCTGGATCATTAACCTTTGCAGAGTTAAGTATAATTATAAAAGGCTTATTAATTGCCTTAAGCTCTGCAACTACTCTTTCCTCAGCTTCTACATATTCTTCTCTTGCTATATCTGTTATTGATCCATCTGTAGTAATCACTATACCTATAGTAGAATGTTCGTTTATAACCTTCTTAGTACCTAATTCCGCTGCTTCTTCAAAGGGTATTTCATAGTCATACCAAGGTGTTGTTACCATTTTAGGTTGAGTTCCTTCTATGTAGCCTGCTGCACCTTTTACAATGTAGCCAACACAGTCTACCATCCTAACCTTAAATTTAATACCATCTTCTATAATAACTTCTACTGCTTCGTTGGGAACAAACTTAGGTTCTGTGGTGTGAATAGTCTTTCCAGAGGCACTTTGGGGAAGTTCATCTTTTGCTCTTTGCTTCTTATAAGTATTCTCAATATTAGGTATAACCATCATATCCATAAACTTCTTTATGAAAGTAGACTTACCTGTTCTAACCGGCCCCACAACCCCTACATAGATATCACCTTGTGTTCGTTCCGCGATATCCTTGTATATATCAAAACTTTCCAAAATGTCCCCTCCCAATTATAATTATTAACATTATATATATATTAGGACTTATATTTTTTTATGACTTTCTATTTTTTTTAAATAAAAAATAACCGACAGAATTTGAATCCTGCGGTTATAATTTCATAGTTAGCTTTTTTAAAGAATTATTACTTTTCTATAAAGCTTATAAGAACTTTTCATCCTTTTTATCTCTAGTCATAAGCTCAAAAACTGCATCCTTAGGATTAAGATCTTCAAAAAGAATCTTATATAATACATCTGTTATAGGCATTTCTACATTTTCTCTTTCTTTTAGCATATAAAATGCTTTGCAGGCACTTATACCTTCCACTACCATACCAACTTCTTGCACTGCTTCCTTCATAGTATAACCTTTTCCAATTAGAATACCCGCTCTACGATTTCTGCTATGGATACTTGTACAAGTGACAATTAAGTCTCCCATACCAGTTAGTCCATAAAACGTATCCCTTTTTCCACCTAACTTTGTACCAATCCTTACAATTTCGTGCATCCCTCTGGTCATAAGAGCAGCCTTTGCATTATCTCCATAACCAATACCGTCACAAATACCAGCAGCTAATGCAATTATATTTTTTACTGCTCCTCCAATTTCTACTCCTATAATATCAGAATTGGTATATACTCTTAAAGCAGATGACATAAAAAGATCTTGAACCTTTTCTGCAGCTTTCATATTTGTAGATGTAACTACTACAGTAGTAGGAATAGCTATAGATACCTCTTCTGCATGACTTGGTCCTGAGAAAACAACCACATCATTATTAGGATTTTCCTCACTAATAACCTGAGAAAGTCTTTTTAAACTATCTTCTTCAATACCTTTAGCAATACTTACAATTATCTGTGCCGGTTTTATGTATTCACTTATTTTTTTAGAAATTAATCTTACAACATGAGAAGGAACTGCTATCACTACAAAATCTGCACCATCAATAACAGTAGCCATATCCGTTGAAGCTTTCACATTATGAGGTATAATTATATTTTTTAAGTATTTTTCATTAGTTCTTTTATTATTAATTTCTTCAACTACCCTTTCTTCTCTATCCCACAAGTAAACTTCATAACCTTTTTTAGCAAGGTGAATGGATAATGCTGTACCAAAGCTACCAGCCCCAATAAAACCAACCTTACTCATTCTTCTCTTTCCTTTCTCTAAACTGAAGTTTTATACCAGTTCCTTTAAAATCAAAACTACTTCTTAATTGATTTTCAAGGTATCTTTCGTAAGAGAAATGTAATGCTTCGCTATCATTAACAAAAAACACAAAAGTCGGTGGTTTTGTACCTACCTGAGTGACATAATAAATCTTAAGTCTTTTTAAACCTACAACCGGTGGTTCTTTCATAAGTACCGCTTTATTGATTACTTCATTTAACACTCCAGTAGCAATTCTTCTATTGTAACTGTCATAGCATTGCTTTGCTATTTCAAGAACCTTATGTACTCTTTGACCTGTCTTAGCAGATATAAACAAATATGGTGCATAATTAATGAATTTTAATTTGCTTTCTAATTCTTTTTTGAATTTATTCATAGTCTTATCGTCTTTCTCAATAAGGTCCCATTTGTTTACTATTACCATAATAGCCTTATTCATTTCATGGGCATATCCTACTATTTTTTCATCTTGCTCACTAACGCCCTCTTGTGCATCAATCATTAATATACATACATCTGCTCTTTCAATAGCTGCTAAAGTTCTTATAACACTATATCTTTCAATTTCTTCTTTAACCTTACTCTTACGTCTAAGCCCTGCAGTATCAATAAGTACAAACTTTCCCTGTTCTGTTTCTAAATAACTATCCACTGCATCTCTAGTAGTTCCAGGTACATCACTTACTATAACTCTATCTTCTCCTAAAAGCTTGTTAATTAAAGAGGATTTTCCTACATTAGGTTTTCCCATAAAGGCTATTCGTATAAATTCGTCCTCTTCTTCATTGTCATTATCTACATCAAAATGCTCAACAACTTTGTCTAACATATCTCCTAAGCCTAAACCTTGTGAGGCTGAAATAGTTATAGGATCTCCAATACCTAAATTATAAAATTCATAGGCATTATCCTCTTCCTTTAAGGAATCAATTTTATTAACTACTAATACAACTGGCTTTTTACTCTTTCTTAACATCTGTGCAACTTCTTTATCTGCCGCGGTAAGCCCTTCCTTTCCATCAACTATAAATATTATTACATCTGCTGTTTCAATAGCAATCTGCGCCTGTCTTCTCATTTGACTGACAATGATATCTTCACTTTCTGGTTCAATACCACCAGTATCAATAATTGTGAAGTTGTATCGTAACCATTCAGCCTGAGCATATACTCTATCTCTAGTTACTCCAGGGGTATCTTGAACTATGGATATTCTCTGCCCTGCCAATTTATTAAATAAAGTGGATTTTCCTACATTAGGCCTTCCCACAATTGCTACTATTGGTTTTGCCATAATCATTCCTCCTACCAATTGTTATTAATTATTTCTATAAGATCTTCTCCTGTATATTCACATACAATAATATCTCTATCCAGTTCCTTTTTCATTTCATCTAAGGTTATGTCATCTAAAAAAACTTCTTCTCCGCTTCTCAGCATATTAACAGGAATTATTATCTTTCCAGGTCCTAAGTTACCCTTAACTTGGCTAATAATATCTTTACCTGTCAATAGGCCTGCTACGGTTATTGTTTCTCCAAAATGCTTATTTAAAACCTTCTTTACATCTATCACTAATTTATTATTTTTTTTCATAATAAGTTCTGCAGTACTTTTAATTTCTTCAAAGGCTAAAACACCGGTGATAAAAGTGAAATGTCCACTTATATCATCTCTTAAAGCTGGCAAGTTTTCTTCTATAGCATTTCTCAGGAATCTAATCATTCCTACGCCATCTTCTAGTTGGTGGAACTCTCCATAAAACTCTTTATCCGGTATTTCTCTTTTAGATAAAACATAAAATTCATCAGATAATCTAACAAAAGGAGTGCCAATTTCTTTTATATATTTTTCTTGAAGATGCTTTATATTATTTATCTCTTCTCCAGCAGTTTCTTCATTATATGTAGTTATATTGAACAAGCCCTCTCTGTATTTTGTGACCCCAACCGGCACTACTGCAACATTTTGTATGGCTGGATATAATTTATACAAATCCTCAACAGTTTTTAGTAATTCTTCACCATTATTAATCCCCGGTACACTAACAATTTGAGCATTCATAGATATGCCCGCTGCTGCTAGCTTTTGAAGCCTTTCATATATGTTTCCTGCAAATCGATTATTTAACATCTTCTTTCTAAGCTCCGGATTTGTAGTGTGAACGGAAACATTAATTGGACTAATTTTATATTTAATTATTCTATCTATGTCGCTGTCTTTCATATTAGTTAAAGTAACAAAATTTCCTTGTAAAAAGGATAATCTTGAATCATCATCTTTAAAATACAAACTTTCTCTCATTCCAGGTGGAAGCTGATCTATAAAGCAGAAAATACACTTGTTAGAACAACTTTTAGCTTGATCCATCATGGAATTTTCAAATTCCACCCCTAGCTTTTCATCATAATCCTTCTCTACTTCATAAACCCATACTTCTCCGTCAGCCTTCTGTACTTCAAGTTCCACATATTCATCTGCCATTAAAAATCTATAATCTATTATATCTTTCACTTCATTGCCGTTTATTGTTAGTATAACATCTCCTACTTCAAGCTCTAATTCTTCTGCTATACTTCCAGGTTGAATTGCACTTATTTTTGCTGACATGCTGTCACCTCATTTGTTTTTTGATTAAAACTCTGTAGATTATGATACCTTAATTGAGGTAGTTAGTCAACAAATTATGGTATAAAGCTACCCTTCCTTTTTAAGCTTTAAAAAGCATAAAAAACAAGCCCTAATATTTAGGCTTGCTATTCTATGTTTTATCAAAATTGATTTTTTAATCATTTAAGTCTATAAGTTCTCCTGTAACCACATATATAGTAGATTCACATATATTTGTAGCGTGGTCTGCCACTCTTTCTAGGTATTTACATACAAATAGAAATTGAGCGATTTGATTTATATTTTCTTCCCCCTTAATCATTAGGTCTAAAAGTTCAGAAAATACTCTATCATATATAGCATCTATTTCATGATCTATTTTCACAGTTTCATAGGCCTTTTTTAGATCTGCCTGTAAATAAGAATTTAGAGATTCTCTAACAAACTTTTTTACAATTATCGCCATTTGCGGAATATCTATTAGTTCTTTAATATACTTTTCTTTTATAAGTGCTTTTGCTATTTTTGCTATATCTACAGCATGATCTGCCATTCTTTCTAAATCAGTTGCTATTTTTATAGCAGTGAAAATATTTCTCAAATCTTTAGCTAAGGGATGTTGCATAGCTATCAATCTAATAGATTTATTATCAATTGTCTTTTGAAGTTCATCTACAAAATCATCATTAGAGATAACTGCATTTGCAAGTTTTTCATCTTGTTGAACTAAAGATTCAATAGATAAATGAATTTGGTTTTCAACAAGATCTCCCATTTTCACTATCTCATTATGCAGCTTTTGAAGGTGATTATCGAAAGCTGATCTTATCACAATTTATTCCTCCTATTCTATAAACGAATTTTCTTATTATCCAAATCTACCAGTTATATAATCCTCCGTTCTTCTATCCTTTGGTCTATGAAATATTTCTTCTGTTTTGCCATACTCTACTATTTCGCCATTTAAGAAAAATGTAGTATAATCAGCTATTCTTCCAGCCTGCTGCATATTATGAGTAACTATTACCACTGTATATTTCTCTTTTAAAGTGTTCATTAACTCTTCTATTTTCAGCGTAGATACAGGATCTAATGCTGAGGTAGGTTCATCCATTAACAATACTTCTGGTCCCACAGCTAAAGTTCTTGCTATGCATAATCTCTGCTGCTGTCCACCAGATAAGCCCAGTGCATTAGTTTTTAAACGATCCTTAACTTCATCCCACAAAGCTGCCCCTTTAAGACTTCTTTCTACTATTTCATTAAGTTCAGCCTTTTTCTTTATACCATGAATTCGTGGTCCATAAGCTATATTATCAAAAATAGACATTGGGAATGGATTAGGTCTTTGAAAAACCATACCTATCTTTTTTCTTAATTCTATTACCTCATAGTCAGTGTAAATATTTTTCCCTTCATACATTACTTCCCCTTCAATTTTGACAGTAGGTATAAGGTCATTCATTCTATTTAAAGTTCTTAAAAAAGTTGACTTTCCACAGCCTGAAGGACCAATAAGTGCAGTTACTGCATTTTTTTCCAAAGCTAAATTTATACTTTTTAATGCTTGACTGTTTCCATACCAAAGCTTTAAATCTCTTGTATATAATATACTCATTTTCCCCTCCAACACCTATAAATCTACATATAATTAGTAATCGGCTTTACTAAAATATCTGCTAATAGATCTAGCTAAAAAGTTTAAGAATAACACTATTACTATTAGAACTACGCCTATGGCTGAAGCTAGTTCTATATCTCCAAATTCATTGGTAACCAAGTATGCATGAACTGTAAGAGTTCTTGCACTGGACATTATATTTTTAGGCATAGCTGCTACAGTACCAGCTGTTAAATATACCGCTGCTGATTCACCAATAATTCTACCTATAGCCAAAATCACTCCTGCTATTACTCCAGGCACTGCGCTAGGTACTATTATCTTATATAAAGTTTGAAAATGAGTGGAACCTAATGCTAATGAAGCTTCTTTATAAGAAGGTGGCACTGCCAAAATAGCTTCTTCTGTAGTTCTGATTATAAATGGCAAGATCATTATAGATAGAGTTAAAGAACATGCTAATATAGAATAGTTGAATTTTAAATAGGTCACAAAAAACAATGCTCCAAAAAGTCCATATATTATAGATGGGATTCCTGCTAAGCTTTCTATAGCAAATCTGATAGCTTTCACTAATGCGCCCTGTTTTGCATATTCCTGTAAGTATACCGCTGCTAAAATTCCAATAGGAGTGGCAATAAGTAAAGTTAAAGCAACTGTATAAAATGTTGTTATAATCATGGGATAAATGCCGCTGTGCTCTCCTAATGGATATTTACCAAAAATAAAATCCCAACTAACTAATCTAAATCCTTTTTTTAAAATGTAGCCAATTATAATAACTAGTGTCATTACAGTAATTAAGGTAGACAGGCAAAATAATATGTTAAAAAGTTGATCTTTGAATTTTCTCATTCTAATTTTTCCCCTTTGATTTAATTTTCGATAAGATAATATTTAACAACATAATAAAACTGAATAAAACTATACCAGTAGCAAAAAGCATATCTTGATGAGTTCCAAAGGCATAACCCATTTCCAAAGCTATGTTAGTAGTAAGAGGTCTAACGCTATCTGTAAGGCTTTTAGGAATATGGACACTGTTTCCTGCTACTAAAATTATTGCCATAGTTTCCCCTATAGTTCTGCCCATACCTAGTACTACTGCAGCTAAAATACCACTTTTTGCTGAAGGTAGAACAACTTTTATTATTGTTTCTACTTTTGATGTTCCTAGTGATAAAGAAGCTTCTCTATAACTATTAGGTACAGCCCTAATAGAAGTTTCTGACACTGTTATAATAGTAGGAAGCATCATTATGCACAAAACAATAATCATTGCTAATAAGCTTTGACCTTTAGCTAAGTTAAAAAAACTTTTAATATATGGCACTATCACAGCAAGTCCAAAAACACCAATCAAAACTGAAGGAATACCGGCTAATAGTTCAATTGCTGGTGAAATAAATTTAGCCACTGACTTTGGTGCAATTTCAGATAAAAATGCTGCAGTAAAAATTCCTATAGGAACAGCTATCAGCAATGCCCCAAAAGTTCCCAATATTGAAGCTACTATCATTGATAAGACACCGTATTTATTAGCAGAAGGAAACCATTCAATACCAGTTAAAAACTTTATAAAAGAGTACTTTCCCGATAGAAAAGGAATTGCTCCCCTATAAAAAACAAATCCTATAATTAAAAGCAAACTTATAACTGCTATATAAGCACAAAAAGCAAAAATATACTTACTTCCTTCATCAATTATATATTTTTTTCTATTGCTTCTATCGGAACTATTGTTCACATTCAATTTTTTTACCTCCTAGTTAACATTTGAACCTATTGTTGAGTATGATATAGCTTATAAAGAAAAGTCTCAACTTAATGAATAAGATCGAGACTTTTCTTATCTAGTTTATTTTAATGGAATAGCTCCTCTTCCAGCGGCAATTTTTTGTCCTTCTTCACTCTTTATGAAATCTATGAAATCTTTACCTTCTTTTGATAACTTGTCTTCTTTATAAACTAGAAGAAAAGGTCTTGATACCTTATAAGTCTTTGCTATAACATTCTCTGAATTTGCGTCTACACTATCAATTTTTAAGGCTTTAATTGCATTATTAACTTTTCCGTCTTTAAACACTACTTCAAAAGAAACATAGCCTATGGCATTTTCATTACTGTGAACTAGAGTTTTAACAGCTCCGTTTCCATGTGATATTTGTGCCCCTTTAGTCATTTCTTCAGATTTAAAACCTAAGATTTCCTGAAAGGCATCCCTGGTGCCTGAACCTTCTTCTCTTGAAACTACAACTATTGGTTTGTCGCTACCACCAAGTTCTTTCCAATTTTTAATCCTACCAGTAAATATGTCTTTTACTTGAGCTGTAGTTAAATCTGATACTGTATTATTAGGATGAACAATTACAGCAATACCATCATAGCAAATCACTTCTTCTTTTACTTTTGATCTTTCTTCATCTTTTAAATCCCTTGAGGACATACCAATTTCACTTACCTCTTCAATAGCATTTTTAATTCCTGCTGAAGATCCAATCTGTTGTATCTCAATCTTTACATTTTTCTTCTTCTCTTGATAAACTGTAGCTAAATCCTCCATTAATGGTCCTACAGAAGTGGAACCAGAGATTGTTATAGTTTTAGTAGCAGCTTCACCATTTTCATTATTTGTACAGCCTGATAAGGATGTAACCGCTAATGAAATAATAAGAGACCCTATAGCATATTTAATTCTTTTTCTTTTCATAAATTATCCCCCCATCTAATTTCCTTTTTTATTAAGGTTGCAAATTAATAATATAACTTGAAAGTTAAGGCCGTATTATGTTATTGTTAAATAAAGTTAACATCACAAATTAATATAAAATACTACTTTACTTCAGTTTTAAATATAGGTAAATAAAATAAGCTTTCTCTCAGCTATACTGAGAGAAAGCTTATTTTATAGAAGTTCTCTTATTTTATACTAGGTATTTTAACTATAAATTTAGTACCTTCTCCGTATCTACTTTCCACATCAATAGTTCCATGTAGTCCTATTGCAATATGTTTAACAATTGCTAAACCTAATCCTGTTCCACCATTACTTCTAGATCTAGCTTTATCAACGATATAAAATCGTTCAAAAAGTCTAGGAAGATGCTCCTCTTTAATACCAGGTCCATTATCTTCTACCCAAATAATACAGTTATTTTTTTCTTTATCTATGCCAATTTCAACTTTATCTCCAGCATCGGAATATTTAATAGCATTATCTACCAAATTAATTATCATCTGTTTGAATTTATCTATGCTACCTTTAATGATGCTGTTATTTTTCAAGTTCATTAGCAAATCTATATTTTTACTTTCTGCAGTATTTTTCATGAGATTAAATACTTGCTCTACAGCTATGTACACATCAATTTCTTCATTATTATTTTCTTCATGGGAGTTTTCCAGATTTGACAATACTAATATATCGTTTATAAGCCTGGTTAGTCTTTCAGCTTCGTCATTTATTATATCCAAAAACTTATCTCTTTTATTTTTATCTTCAACATATTTCAATGTCTCTGCAAAGCCCTTAATAGAAGTTAATGGTGTTTTCAGCTCATGAGAAACATTTGCTACAAATTCAGACCTCATCTTCTCTAACTTTTTTATATCTGTTATGTCATGAATTACAGCAACAGTTCCAATATGTTCACTTTCATTTAATAAATCCGCCGTTCTTACTCTTAAAATTTTTTCCGAAGGCCAAGCAATTTTTATCTCTTTAGTACCAACATGATCTCCATGTAGAGCTTTATCTAATTCAAAATCCTGTATATAATCAAATAGACTTTCACCGATAATATTGCCCCTAATACCAAATAACTTTTTGGCATAAGGATTTATCATAATAATTTTATTGTTTCTGTCAATAGCTACTACACCACTATCCATACTTTTTAGTATAGCTTCCAATTTACTCTGCTTATCCATAGAATCTCTAATGGTAAACTGCAATCTATTTGCCATATAATTAAAAGTCTTACCTAGCTGTCCAATTTCGTCAGAAGAAGTTACTAAAACTCTTTTATCAAGTTCTCCTCTTGCAACCCTTCTTGTGACCTTTTCTAAGTCCTTAATTGGTTTAAGAAGTATATAAGATAGTCTTGATGATATTAGAAAAGTCACTAAAAATCCTAGTATCAATAAAGAAAGGTAGTACTTTATGTTTATTTGGTTAATTATTTTTACACTTTCTACAGCTTTTGCACTTCTAATTATATAATCTCCTTGAATTTTAGTTGCCACATATACCATATTTTTATCTAGAGTAGGACTATAATGAACATCGCTTCCAAATCTATTTTCTCTAGCCATTGCCACTTCTTTTCTATCATTATGGTTTTCCATATTTTCTGCGGAAGTAAAAGAATCGTATACTACAACCCCTTCATTATTAATTATTGTTAACCTATAATCATAACCCTTTAGATCTTCTGAAAAAGAAAGACCATTCCAATTGCTGCTTAAATCATATTGCTCTATTATTTTTGCAATTAGTTCATTGTGAAATTGTAATTCCTTTTTAGCTGTTTCAGTATATTCATAATTTGCTAAGACTACATATAAAGCACTAACTAAAATCATTCCAAAGAAAACTGCTACTAGTATAAAACCCATAAGTTTCTTTTTCATATCATTCTCCAAAATTAAATCTATAACCTATTCCTCTAACAGTTTCTATATATTGAGGATTTTTATCATTCTTTTCAATCTTTTTTCTTAGATGTCTTATATGTACATCCACTGTACGGGTTTCCCCTATATATTCATATCCCCATATTTTATCTAATAAAAATTCTCTCGTAACTACTCGCCCTTTACTCTTAACCAAAATCTCCAATAATTCGAATTCTTTCAAAGTTAAATCTACTTTATTATTACTTTTAAGAACCTCATGTTTTTCAAAATCTATATGAATATCATCAAAGTGAAATACTTTCTCCAAAGGTTGAATGGAGCTTCTTCTTAGAACTGCTTTTACTCTAGCCAACATTTCTCTTACAGAAAAAGGCTTTGTTATATAATCATCCGCTCCCAACTCCAATCCCAATATCTTATCAACTTCTTCACTTTTAGCAGTTATCATTATAATAGGAGTATGGCACAAGTTGGAATCCTGTCTTATTTCTTTACATAGCTCATATCCATCTAATCCTGGCAACATCAAATCTAAAAGTATTAATTGAGGACTTTCTAATTTAGCCAATTTTAACGCTTCGTTGCCATTAGCAGCTGTAATTACATTATAACCATTATTTTCTAAGTTGAATTTAATTAACTCTACGATATTATCTTCATCATCCACTACTAAAATTTTTTCCTCGGCCATAGTGCCGCCCCCCTTTAGTTCTCTTTAATCCTCCACATATATTAAAGATAGGAGCCTTCCGCTTTTTCCCTTTAACTTTCTATAAGAATGTAGCTTAACAGCCTTTTTTTCTTCGGAACAGAAGGTGCATAAATTCACATCATAAATATGTTCCAAAATAATACCTTTATTATAACACTGTGCTTTTATACATTTGCTCAAATTCAATCTATTTTCCTCAATAATATCCCATCCCTTGTAAACTTCATCAAGAGAAAACTTCTCAATTAGCTCTTCACCAACTTGGTAACAGCATCCTCCTATATGAGGACCTATATACACATATAAACTTTCCATAGAGCAATTATACTTTTTCGCCATAATTTCAATGGTTTTGGCTGTAATACGATTATAGGTGCCTTTCCACCCACTATGTATTGCAGCACATACCTGTTTTTCTTTGTCATATATTAAAACCGGTACACAATCAGCTGTAAAAACGCCTATTGCCACATTCTTTTCCTTTGTAATAAGCGCATCTCCTTCTTTTACAGTGCCATCATAAATATTTACAATATCGCTATGAATTTGCTTAGAAAAACCTACATCTTTAAGGTTAAATAAAGTTTTCACCTTATCAATATTGTGCCTAAAATTATCAGAATGCATATAAAAATCAGCGTCATTTTCTGCGGTGAAAAATATAATTCGCCCTTTATCATTGATAAGCTTCAAAAACTGTAACTGCTTTTCATTGGAAAAATCCATAATTTTACCTCAATCCATTCAGAATTAATATTAATTTTACACAAATTCAAAAATAAAACAATAACTTGTACAATTATTTAACTTACTTAACAGAAACTTAACTTATACTTGTATAGTGAGTATTATTTACTAAAACTATATTTGTTTAGTAGAAATTAATTTTGTTATCTCCTCTATAAAAGTATTCACATCTTTGAACTGCCTATAAACTGAGGCAAATCTTACATAAGCAATATCGTCTACTTCCTTTAATTTCTCCATAATAACCTCTCCTATGTACTTAGAGGTTACTTCTGTTAGCATTTGATTGCTGATTTTCTTTTCAACCTCATCTGCTATTTCCTCGATTTGACTTCGAGATACTGGTCTCTTTTCACAGGCTTTTATTAAACCATTTATTATTTTGGACTTATCAAAAAATTCTCGTCTAGAGTCCTTTTTTTCCACTAATATAGGTAAATCTTCTACCTTTTCGTAGGTAGTATATCTTTTATTACAATTTAAACATTCTCGTCTTCTTCTAATGGATAGATTATCCTCTGTAGATCTGGAATCCACAACCTTGCTTTCTCCAAAACCACAATATGGACACCTCATATGTAACACACCTTTCAGCTTTACTAGCTTAATTATATCACATAAAATAGAATAATTTAAACTATTCTTCTACACCTGTACTATCAGCCTCTACTAAAATTACATCAACACCTATCTTTTTTACCTTGGACCAAGGTATCTCCATCATATCCTGTTTACCAAACCATGAGTTTTTTTGAATGGGTAAGAGTAGAGATTCTATTTTATAGTTATCACAATCAATCTTAAAGTCCTTTATAAATCCAATTTTAGCTCCAGTATTGATATCAATAACCTCCATTAGCCTAAGATTATTTATAGAATACATTATCTCCTCCATCTTACTTCCCCCCTTTAGTTATCTAAATATAATTTTATGTATTCAAATATATGTTATTATTAAAAAATCTATTCTATTTATATATATTTAAAATCCCACATTAAATTAGCAGAACATAAAAAACTAATGGCTGCACCTTTAGGTACAGCCCTTTTTATACTATTCACATTATAATGCTATTATACGTATTTTCTCATATGCCTTAAGGCAGTCTTTTCTAATCTTGATACCTGAGCCTGTGAAATACCTATTTCCTCCGCTACTTCCATTTGGGTCCTACCATCAAAAAATCTTAAAGTTAATATTAACTTTTCCCTATCATTTAGCTTTTTCATTGCTTCCTTAATTGATATATTCTCCAACCAGCTTTCATCTAAATTTTTACTATCACTTATTTGATCCATTACATAAATGGCATCCCCACCATCATGGTAAATAGGTTCAAAAAGCGAAACTGGATCTTGTATTGCATCTAAGGCAAAAACCACTTCTTCTCTTGGAACCTCTAACTCCTCAGCAATTTGAGAAATCGTTGGCTCTTTATTGTTGCTATTTACCATTCTATCCCTTACCTGAAGAGCTCTATAAGCTATATCCCTTAAAGAACGGCTAACCCTAATGGAATTATTGTCTCTTAAATATCTTCTTATTTCACCTATTATCATAGGTACAGCATAAGTAGAAAATTTAACATTTTGATTTAAGTCAAAATTATCAATAGCTTTCATGAGGCCTATACAACCTACTTGAAAAAGGTCATCTACATTTTCTCCCCTATTATTAAATCTCTGTATAACGCTTAGCACCAATCGAAGATTACCCTTAATAAATTTTTCTCTAGCGGCTTTGTCTCCTTTTTTCATAGTATGTAGGAGTTCTCGCATTTCTGACTCTTTTAACACTGGTAACTTAGAAGTGTTTACTCCGCATATTTCCACTTTATTGATCATCATCCAGTCATCGCCCCTTTAGAGTAATTGCATTTAAATTATCTCCTGAGGAGGGCTTTTTTATACTATAGACAAACTATAACATTTTATTAATTTCTTTCTTCAATCTTTTAATAATTCTTTTTTCTAATCTAGATATATAGGATTGTGAGATACCTAACATGTCTGCAACTTCTTTTTGAGTTTTTTCTCCGGTGCCATTAAGACCAAATCTCAAAGTTACAATTTCTTTTTCTCGCCGATTCAACTTAGTCATAGCTAACACTAAAAGCTGCTTGTCAATTTCATCTTCAATAAGATTATAAACTATATCATTATCTGTGCCTAAAATATCCGAAAGCAAAAGTTCATTACCATCCCAATCGATATTCAGAGGTTCATAAAAAGATATTTCTGCCTTCACCTTACTATTTCTTCTTAGATACATTAATATTTCGTTTTCTATGCATCTTGATGCATAAGTGGCCAACTTAATCTTTTTCTTTGGATCGAAGGTATTTACAGCTTTTATTAATCCAATAGTCCCTACGGAAATTAAGTCTTCTACACCTACTCCAGTATTTTCAAATTTTCTTGCTATATATACCACTAATCTTAAATTTCTTTCTATTAGAATAGACCGTACGCTTTCATCACCTTCTACTAGCTTTGTTACTAAATCGTCTTCTTCTTCCTTAGATAAAGGAGGTGGCAGAGCATCATTACCGCCTATGTAATATATTCTTTTATATAAAAATTTTAACCGTAATAATAATTTACTAAATAAGGATAACAGACCCATTTTAAATCTCACCCCTCATATTATGTCTCTTGATAATAATCCTTGATATTCATCGTGATCACTTAACTTAGTATCACATATTCCTATAATACCGTTTTTAAACTGAAACTTATCTTCATCATAGTTTATTTTAATTTTATCCGGTTTGAATCCATAAAGGAAATTAGCCTGTCCGCTTACCGCTTTGAAAGGAATATACAACTTATTATGTACGCTGATATCAATATTTGTAAGGGCATCTTTTTCCACAATTATTACAGGTAGATTAGTAATGGGTTCTTTTAATTCGTTACCAGTGTCTAAGAGTGCTTTTATTTTTATTATTTGCCCTTGAACAAAGATCTCAATATTATAAGTATATTTTTTTACCTTCTGCAAACTTATTATATACGTCAGTAATCTATATCCAATTATGTAGATTACCATTAAGACTAAAAGTAATTTTCTAGCAGAAAAATTTTCAATTTCTAACCGATAAGTATTCTTATTTTCCAAATATACTATAATTCCAGCCACCACAAAAGTATAAGCTAGATAAAGCAAAGTAGCTTTTAAAACAAAAAAAAACTTATTTTTGCCGAAGGCACCATAAACTATTAGAAAAGCAGTTAACAGTGTGACGGGGATAGTAGTCATAAACTTTAATTTATCAATAAAGATTACTAAAGTATATAAGGCCGCACAGACTGAAGTTATAAAAAACCTTTTATAATTAATCTTAAGACTAAGAGTCTGAGCAGTAATAAATAATAAAAAATAGTTAACTATTAAGTTTTCTAATAGAACTAAGTCTATGAAAATCACCACTAGCACTCACTCCCCATTACTCCCTAAACCAATTATAAATCCTATTGGGTCAAATATTTTGTCATTTTTGCTACTCTCTTTGGCACTTTCATATGTTAAATTTCTACAGTATATATGAAAAATATATTACTTAAGTCACTTTTAGATTTCAGCTGTCATAATAATTAAAATAGTACATCCTATAAAAAGAACATAAAAAAAGACCATGCATTCTTGCACAGTCTTTTAACTTATCTTCTTTGTTTTCTTAAAAAAGCAGGAATCTCAAGGTCATTATCATTATAGTCCCTAGTAGTAGCTACCTCTTCAAGAGGAAGTTTTTCTTCTTTTGATGCTGGTTCAAAATCAATTTTTCTTTTCTCTGGTCTATCATTATCAAAACCAGTAGCTATTACAGTAATTCTTATTTCATCCTGTAAATTTTCATCTATAACAGCACCAAAAATTATATTTGCGTCAGGATCTGCCGCCTGCTGTACTATTTCAGCAGCCTCATTTATTTCCAATAATCCAAGGTCTGGTCCACCGGTTACATTAAGTAGAACACCTGTAGCTCCTACAATAGAAGTCTCTAATAAAGGACTAGAAATTGCTTGTTTAGCTGCCTGTTGGGCTCTATCTTCACCTTTAGCCATACCTACGCCCATATGAGCTAGCCCCTTGCTTAACATTACAGTTCTAACGTCAGCAAAGTCCAAATTAACTAAACCGGGTATAGTGATAAGGTCGGATATACCTTGAACCCCCTGTCTTAACACATCATCTGCCAACTTAAAGGAATCTAGCAAAGAAGTTTTCTTATCCACCATAGATAACAATCTTTCATTTGGAATTGTTACCAATGTGTCAACTTTTTCCTTTAAATTCTTAATTCCTAGTTCAGCATGAAGCATTCTTTTTCTTCCTTCAAATGGAAAAGGTTTAGTAACTACTCCTACTGTAAGTATTCCTAGGGACTTAGCTATTTCAGCTACTACAGGAGCTGCACCAGTACCAGTACCTCCACCCATTCCACAGGTTATGAATACCATATCCGCTCCCTTTATCGCTTGAGCTATTTCATCTTTACTTTCTTCTGCTGCTTTTTGGCCAATTTCTGGATTTGCCCCAGCACCTAGACCCTTTGTCAGCTTTTCGCCAATTTGTATTTTTTGCGTTGCCTTAGATAATAGTAACGCCTGTTTATCTGTATTTATAGAGATAAATTCAACATTTTTTAATCCCTCTTGGATCATTCTGTTAACTGCGTTATTACCTCCACCACCGCAACCTATAACTTTAATTTGTGCAAATTGTTGAACGTCTACATCAAAATCTAACAAGATAATACCTCCCTTTTATCTAAAATCCTGAATAAAATGCTTTAGTTTGGACATAATTCCTTTTTTTCTTTTTTTAATACTTTCATCAGAGGAATTTGAATCCTGTTTTCTACTAATAGTAATAGTTTCTAAAACCAATTTTAACATTCCCATAGGAATAGAATAAACATAATTATTCTTTTCCATAACATCATTTTCTATGAAATTGATAGACTTATCAATTCCTTCTTCAAATTTCTTTATGGTATCTTGGTAATGTATAATACCTCCGCCAGTAATGAAGATATAATCAAGAGACTTCAAACTTTTTTGATTATGAATCTCTTCCAAGGCAAAACTAAGCAATTCATCAGCTCTTGCTTCAATAATTTCATCAATCATATTACCATTATACTTGTCATATATATTGATTTCATTATTATCAGTCCCGTTTTCTCTTTCAAGTTTTAATTGCTTTTGGTTCACTTTAATATTTTCTGCTTCTTCAAAGGATATGCTTAAACAGGTAAGGATATCTTTCGTAATATTATTACCACCTAATGGTATGTGACCAGTGTAAATTATACTGCCGTTTTCATATATGAACAAGTCAGTACTTTCAGCGCCTATATCAATTACTCCTAAGCTTTTATCCTTATTTTCATCATTAACTACAAGCTTTTGCAAGGCTAAACTCTGAGGTATCATTCCTTTTATTTGAATACCAGCGGCTTGAACACACTGTACTAGATTTTCAATATTTTTCTTATTTGCTGTAAATATCCTTGCATTAAGAGATAATTCCTTACCTCTTAGACCTAGAGGATTACTTATTGCCATATGATTATCTACTATATATTCAAAAGGATAAACCCAGAGAACTTCTTCATTTTCTGATAGAACGCTGTCTTTTGCCAGATTTAGAGCCTTATTAATATCGTCCTCAGTAACTACTTTACCGGATATAGTTTCCAAAGTTACTCTTGAATCAACTATTTTGCATAAAGCATTATTAACATTTATATATGCCTTATTAATTGGCTCATCTAATAAGCTTTCTAACTTTGCTTTACAAAGCTTAATGGCTTCTGTTGTTTGCTCAATATTAACTACGACAGACTTTTCAATACCATAATTCTTTACGGAGGTAACTGCAATTACTTGCATTTGCTTTAAGCTATCTACCTTCGCTACCACAGCACTAATTTTAGATGAACCTATGTCAAATGCTACCAGTAGATTATTCATATTAACCTCCTCCTATTTCATTACCTTCAAACTAATATATTCAACATTAATTTTATTTTTCCTCCATTTTTTCGTTAATTTTTAATAAAACATAATAGCTTTTTAAAAAAATAAAGAGGAAAGTTCCTCCTTATTTTAATTTGCCTTTTCTAACTCATTTATACTTACACTTCTGGTATGAACGGTATGACTCCATTCTTTATTATCCTTATCTAATACACCCATAACAGAAATAGGTATCCATGTAAGTACATATATTGGATATACTAAATAATATAGGAAAATTTTCAAACTTAGCTTCTTTTCCAGAGCTAAAACTAATGGTGTATATATAAACTGCATAATAAAAACAAAAAGAGCACCGATATTAATAAGATTAAAATCAAAAAAAACTCCAGCATTAAATTTTGCTAAATAATCACCTAAATTAGCAAAGGCTTTTGAATAACCAACAATTTTTTGTATACCATTCATAACAACACCAAAACCAGCCAATATTGTTATAATAGGCTGAATACTATAAATAGCACAGTCTAAAGCCACAAAATCAAGCTTTGTTACTGCTCTTTTTATAAGCTTCCAAAAATACCTTGATGCCACGTCTGCAAAACCTTGCATCCATCTTTTTCGCTGCCACCAAGATTGTGATAAGGTTAGTGGTTTTTCATCGTAGATTACTGCATCATGAGCCCAACCTACTCTTCTGCCGTTAAGTACAAGCTTACAGGTAAATTCTAGATCTTCTGTTAAACAGGTAGCTCCCCATCCTAATTCCTTTAAAGTTTCAGTGGCAATACAAAAACCTGTTCCACCTAATTGACTAGAAAGACGTAAGTTGCTTCTAGCATTTTGGAACATTCTATTAGAGGTCCAGAAGGAAATAGAATATCCACCTGTTATCCAAGTATCATTAGGATTTTTACTGTCTAAATATCCTTGAACAACCTCAAAACCTTCACAAAGCTTATTGTTCATTTCCTTTAGAAATTGCTTTGATGCTAAATTATCTGCATCAAAAATCACTACTGCATCGTACTTTTTTTTCATTTTGAAAATTTTGTCAAACATCCATTCAAGAGCATAACCCTTACCTCTTTTTTCTTTATTAGTTCTCTCATATACAATTGCTCCGGCTTCTCTTGCTAATTTTGCAGTATTATCGGTACAGTTGTCAGCAATTACAAATATATCATATAATTCTCTTGGATAATCCAAATTTAATAGGCTATGAACAATATTTTCAATTACTTTTTCCTCATTATGAGCTGCTACCAACAAAGCAAAAGACTTTTGAGGTTCAAATTTCTTTTTACTTTTTATTCTGATGAAACCGAACATGGATAAAAGTACATAGTATACTGAATAGATGAATAGAGCTTTGGTGAACACTGTCACAATAATATCAAATATGTTTTTTATAAACTGCATCTACTAATCCCCCCTGATTCAAGGTTATTTTAGCACAAAAGAGAATCTATTACTATAGCTTTTAATTTTTTTCTGTAACTTTTTAAATGTAGAAAAATAAAATAATATATTACCAAACACTTTTAAGTTAGTAGCATATATTGTATATATTATTACCATTTTTAATAAAATAATGTAACAAATAAAAGTGGCTAATTACGAACCGCCACTTTTACCTGTCTTCCATCAACTTATATATTTTTATAACAATAAATCCTATAGATATTTCTTACAGCATAATAAGTCTTGTTATCATATTCTTATCAATAGAATAATTTAAAGCAGTTTCTTCTGTTATAATTCCTTTCTTATATAATTCAGTTATAGCCATATCCATGGTTTTCATACCATATTTACTACCGGTCTGAATAGAAGATTCTATTTGATGAGTCTTACCCTCTCTAATCAAGTTTTGGATAGCTGAGGTAACTACCATAGTTTCTAAAGCTGCTACTCTTCCTTCACCATCGGCTCTAGGTAACAGTTGTTGAGATATAATCCCCTGTAAAACCGCCGCTAATTGAATTCTTATTTGCTGTTGTTGATGAGGAGGGAATACGTCTATAATTCTATCTATAGTTTTTGCTGCACCAATAGTATGTAAGGTTGAGAATACTAAATGACCAGTTTCTGCAGCGGTGATGGCTATAGATATAGTTTCTAGATCTCTCATCTCTCCAATAAGAATTACATCTGGATCTTCTCTTAATATAGATTTTAGTGCTTTAGCATAGCTTTCACTATCTTTACCTATCTCTCTCTGATTTATCACAGATTTTTTGTGCTTATGTAAAAATTCTATTGGATCCTCTAAGGTTATTATGTGATTTGATTGTGTTGAATTAATTTCATTTATCATAGCAGCTAAAGTTGTACTTTTACCACTTCCTGTTGGGCCGGTCACTAACACTAACCCTCTTTTCTTAGTGGTTAATTCTCTAATTACATTAGGAAAACCTAATTCCTGTAAAGTAGGAACCTTTAAGCCTACAGCTCTTATAGCTAATGCATCACTACCTCTTTGTTTAAAAATATTAACTCTAAATCTTCCTGTTCCAGCTATTGAGTAAGAGGTGTCTATTTCACCTTCCGTTGAATATTCTTCATATTTCTCCTTTAACACCGTTCTAGCATAGGCTTCTGTATTTTCCGGTGTTAAATTTTCTTCTTTAATTGATATAAGTTTACCATTAATTCTCATAATAGGCGGAACTCCAACAGTTAAGTGTAAATCAGATGCTCCAGATTTAAGTGTCAATTCTAATAGTTCATTAAGCGCTAACATAATTTACCCCCTTGTAAGAAAATGAAGGGATAGATCCCCGACTTTTATGTAATAATCCAATAATCTAATATTATTCTACAAAATGTTATAAATTCCTTTTATAATTTTAATATTATAAAAGGAATTTATATAATGGTCAATCATATTTAATCTTTCCATTAAGCTCCTTATTTAATTTTTTTAGAGCTCTTTTCTCTATCCTAGATACATAAGAACGTGATATACCTAATAAATTTGCTATTTCCCGTTGAGTCTTAGTGTTACCATCTATAAGACCATATCTCATTTCTATGATTATTTTTTCTCTCTCTGATAAACAAGTATTAATTTTAGAATATAATTTTTTAACCTGTATTTTATTTTCTACTATTTCAATTACGGAGTCCTCATCACTGCTTAATACGTCCATAAGGGATATTTCATTACCCTCTTTATCAACACCAATGGGATCCTGTAAGTATACCTCTCCTTTTATTTTCTTATTATTCCGTATTAGCATCAAAATTTCATTTTCTATACATCGGGCAGCATAAGTAGCAAGTCTAGTACCTTTCGAACTATCAAAGGAATCAATGGCCTTAATTAAACCAACAGTACCTATGGATATTAAATCATCTATATCTTTGCCAGGGTAGGAGTATTTTTTTACTATGTGAGCTACTAGCCTTAAGTTTCTTTCTACCAAAATACTTTTGGCAACAACATCTCCTTCCTTTAGCTTGACTAGATAATATCGTTCCTCCTTTTCATCCAAGGGCTGTGGAAAGGAATTGCCACTAGTTACATAGGCAGTTAAGAAGGCAACGCTTCCAAACATATCCAATAGATAGTTAACAAACAACACAGGTTGTTCCCCCTAATAATGCTTATTAATATTCTATTCCAGCCCTATGGATTTGTTTCCTATTTAAAAAATCTTTTCTACCACACTTTTGAAAATTGGAGCAGCAGTGGAGCCACCACCTTCATTTTCCACATCAATATCCTGTACATAAACAATAATAGAATAATACTTGCCGTTATTTCTCACGAAACCTGCAAACCATCCATCAGAAAACTTCTTTGGTTCACCATTTTCCACCGTATATCGAGTATTTGTACCAGTTTTACCTCCACAATCAACCCCATTTATATAAGCTAACTTACCGGTTCCCTTTTGATCCGTCACCACTTTCCTCATATGTCCCTTTATTATAGAAGCAGTTTTTTCATCTATGACTTTGCTTTTTTCAGTGCTAAACTTTTGAATTTCATTACCATTATTACTTACTAAAGAATCTACTATATATGGCTTTACATATGTTCCATTATTAATCACAGTATTAACTATAGCCAATGCTTGCAGAGGAGAAATCCTTATACTCTGACCAATGCCAATCATCGATAAAGAAGAAGCAGCATAAGAAACATTTTTTAATTTATCATAGTCTTTGCCAAATAATTTTTTTAGATCCAACTCCTCTGGTGCTACAATATCCCCTGTTACTTCATAATTGCCACTAAAGTTCAGTACTTTTTGAAAAAAGCCTTGATTATAAGCGGTCATATATATTCTTTTAAATCCTACTAAGGAAGCTAACTTTTCAAAATAGGTATTACAAGACATGGTATAGGCCTCTGCCATATTAACTAACCCATGATTATTTTCACTTTCAGTGCATTTTAAGGTTAAATTAGCTAGACTCTTATCTTTTTCTAAGGCTGCTTCTGCCACTATAGTTTTAAATATTGATCCTGGTTCAAAACCATTTTCCGTAGCTGAACATAAATTTATGTTAGGTTTCCATGAATCTCTTTGAACCATAGCCTTAATTTTTCCCGTTGAAGACTCCATAACCACTACCCCAATTTGATTATAATCCTTCCATTTCTCGTTACTTATTAATTCTTTAATTTTATCCTCCATTTCCTTGTCAGTGGTTAGTTTTATATTTACGTTTTTTTCTGGAACTACATACTTTTCATCCTTTATATCACCATTTACATCTTTATCGAAGGATATATAAGGGAAAGAATTGCTTTTAGTTATTTTAGCTATATAACCTTCAAGGGAATTTTCATCCTTAGGATTGTTATTGTTATCCAAACTACTGGTAAGTATGTTTTGATAATCCCAAACTTTATAACGATCTACCACGGTTTTTACGAAACAGTAGGTTCCCTTTATCCCCTTAATATCCTTTAGTTTATAGTAAGTTTCTTCATCTACTTCGTAGTACAATCTTTTATTTGTCATGTTATATTGAAGTTTAGATAAATCATAATCCTCATTATATCCCCTTAAGGTATATATTAATGTATTTAATTGAGATATATCAGTATTTCGATTATTCTTAATGTAGCTATCCACATCTATCACAAAATAAAATTTATTTTCATAATCCAATAGTTCTTTATTATTGCAGTCTAACAACATATATTTTATATCACTAATAGGCTCATTAATTGTATACTGATTATTAGTTATTACACTAAGCTCACTGCCCTTAAATATCTTTATATAAACTGTCCTTATAATTAACAATGATAATATGATACATAATACCCTTGCTGCTTGTACTGCTCTTTTTTTTACTCCTATAGATAGCATAAACCACTTCACCTCAGCTAAATTCTAGCCTATAGTAAAGCGGTTTATTCAATGAGCCTATTATTTTTTCACAATTAACATATCATTTACTTCAAGCTTTTCATCACATTTAATAGTATAAATCATTTGAGCTACTGGAGTAGATTCCAACTTATTTCCTTCTAAGTCTCTCATATCATTAAGTTTGATATTAAAATAAGGTCCTACAGGTCTTAAAACTTCTGCTTCATCACCTTCAAATACCTTATTTCTCTGTTCAATAGTAGCTATTTTAGTTTCTTCATCGTAGCTTCTAACTACTCCTGCTATATCATAATTTCTAATGTATGATGAATTTTCATAAACTTGCTTATTTGGATCATCGAAATAGAATCCTGTATAATACTGTCTGTGACTTACTTTGTCTACATCTTCTAGCCATCTTTTATCAAAGACATAATTCTCAGGATCATTCCAATATGCATCTAGAGCTTCTCTGTAAGCCTTAGTAATTACAGCTACATAAAAGGCACTCTTCATTCTTCCTTCAATTTTAAAGGAAGAAATACCCGCAGAAACTAACTGAGGTATATATTCAATCATACATAAATCCTTAGAATTCATTATATAGCTACCTTTATCATCTTCCATTATCTGATAATATTCTCCTGGTCTCTTTTCTTCTGTAAGATAATATTTATATCTGCATGGCTGAGCACAGGCACCTCTATTAGCATCCCTTCCAGTTAAAAAGTTTGATAATAAACATCTCCCTGAGTAAGCCATGCACATGGAACCATGAACAAAAGCTTCAATCTCACAATCCAGTGGAAGCTTTCTTCTCATTTCTTCAATTTCCTTCATTGACAATTCTCTTGCTAATACTATTCTTTTTATACCTTGTTTGTACCAAAAAACAGCACTTTTATGATTTACATTATTGGCCTGAGTGCTTAAATGCAATTCTAAATTTGGAACAACTTCTCTCGCTGTCATTATAATACCAGGATCAGATACTATAAGAGCATCTGCACCAAGATTGTATAATTCTGTTAAATATTCTTCTAAGCCTTCCAAATCTTCATTATGAGGAAATACATTCATGGTTACATATACTTTCTTTCCTCTATCATGAGCATATTTTATACCTTCTTTTAAGTCTTCATTAGTAAAATTATCTGCAAAGGCTCGAAGATTCAATTTACTTCCGCCTAAATATACTGCATCAGCACCAAAATCAATAGCAGTTTTCAATTTTTCAAGATTACCCGCTGGTGATAAAATTTCTGGTTTTTTCACATCTAATCCTCCTAGTTTTTAAAGCTTCCTCTTTATAACTGCTATACCGTCTCCCATGGGAAGTATACTAGTTATAAGTTTATCATCTTTAGTAACCATATCAATAAATTTCTTCATTCTCTTTACTATAGTAATTTTTCTTCTTACCAAAAATTCCCTAGATACTACCATACCTTTATAGAGTACATTATCCGCAATAATTACACCTTCATCATTCAATAATCTCATACAGTGTGGGAAAAATTCATTGTAATGACCTTTTCCAGCATCTATAAATATAAGATCATACTTTTCCTTCAAGCCTTCTAGTACCTCTAAGCAATCTCCCTGAAGCACCTCTATATTTTCCTTTAAGCCAGCTTTTTCAATATTAGTTTTTGCAAGAGTTATCATCTTTTCATCTCTTTCTATAGTATCAATATGTTCAACACTTTTACTACTGTTATACATAAGAATAGCAGAATATCCTATGGCCGTTCCTAACTCTAATATCCTCACTGGCTTAATTATATTAACCATTTGCTCTAGATAATTGGCAACTTCCTTATGGATTATTGGAACCTTATTTTCCTTTGCATAGTCTTCTAACTCCTTTAAAATGCCCTGGCGCTCCGGTATTAATTCCCTAATGTACTGTTCCATAAAATCATAAGTGATATTGCTCATTTGCTTCCTCCAAGTCTTTTAATTACTTTGATATTTTCTTACCGCCTCATTATGCTTTTCTAAAGTTACATTAAATTCATGAGAGCCATCATTTCTTGCACAGAAATATAAATAATCAGTTTCTACAGGATTTAATGCCGCTTCTATAGAGGCTTTTCCAGGATTGCTTATAGGACCTATTGGTAGTCCTGAGTTGGCATATGTATTATAAAGGGAATCAACCTTATAATCAGCCAAGCTTAACTTCTCCTTATGAACTCCTAAAGCATATTGAACTGTAGGATCCGATTGCAAAGGCATACCTTTTTTTAGTCTATTGGCAAAAACTGAAGACACCAATGCTCTTTCCTCAGCTACTTGAACCTCACCTTCAATGATAGAAGCTATGGTTATTATTGCATCTATATCTTCATCCTTTAATTCAATAGAACTGTTAGCTCTAACCTCTTGAATTCTTTTTTCGAAATTATTTAACATAACTTTGATAATAGCATTTCCATTGGAACCTTTAATAAAATCATAAGTGTCAGGAAATAAGAATCCTTCTAAAGCATATTTCCTACTTGAATCTTTTTTTATATATGAGGGAAGTTCATATTTTTGGCAACTTTCAATAAAATTCTTTTTAGTTATTACTCCTTTTTCTTCAAGAATAGCTCCTATTTCCTCCAAGGTTTTACCTTCAGGTATTGTAACCCTAGCAACACCAGCATCTTCTGCTGGTTCTGCTTGATCAATAGCTAAAAGCAACTCATCTAAAGACATATCAGCACTAATTTTGATTTCACTTTTCTTAAGGCTAATATCAGCAGGATTGAGTTTCATATAAAGTCTTACAAAGAAAGAATTTTTAATCTTACCTTCCTTGTTTAGCTTATTAATGACAGAGTTAATGGTATCTCCACTAGTGATAGCTATTTTCTCAGACCCATTAATGTTTCTTAAAGGTTTTTTTATAATACTTAAATAATAGGCTCTGGAACCAATAACTATACACATAATCACAATCCAAACTTTTGCTACGATCTTGATTATCTTTTTTTCCATTTTATTTCCCCCATATAAAATGCGTTTATCCGTTGTTTCTTCTAGCTGCCTTCTTTCTCATTTCTGTATTTAGTATTCTTTTTCTCATTCTAATAGATTTTGGTGTTACCTCTACCAATTCATCATTATTTATGAATTCTAAGCATTGTTCCAAGGACATTTTTTTCACTGGTGTTAATTTTAACGCATCATCGGATCCAGAAGCACGTGTGTTACTTAAATGTTTCTTCTTACATACGTTAACCTCTATATCATCTGCTCTAGAACATTCTCCTGCAATCATACCTTCATAAACTTCAGTACCCGGTTCTATAAACAATGTTCCTCTTTCTTGAGCATTAAATAGACCGTAAGTTACAGCCTCACCGCTTTCAAATACTACTAATGATCCCCTAGATCTCTGAGGTATATCTCCCTTATATTCCTCATAGCCAGTGAATATACTATTCATTATACCGTTACCTTTGGTATCAGTCATAAATTCATTTCTAAAACCTATTAATCCTCTTGATGGAATAGCAAACTCTAATCTTACATATCCATTCACCGCAGAGGTCATATTTTTCATTTCAGCCTTTCTAGGTCCTAGCTTTTGAATTACTGCTCCCATAAATTCTTCAGGTACGTCTATAGTTAATAATTCCATAGGCTCTAAGGTTTTTCCTTCTTTTTCTTTAAATATTACGGAAGGTTTTGATACTTGGAATTCATAGCCTTCTCTTCTCATGGTTTCTATTAGGATAGAAAGATGTAATTCTCCTCTACCACTTACTTTAAAGGTATCTGGTGATAATTCCTCTACCCTTAAACTTACGTTAGTTTCTAACTCCTTCATAAGTCTGTCTCTTAAATGTCTAGATGTAACGAATTCACCTTCTCTACCAGCAAAAGGAGAATCATTTACTATAAAATTCATGCTAAGTGTAGGTTCATCTATATCTACAAAAGGTAATGCTTCTGGAGCAGCACTATCTGCGATAGTTTCACCAATGTTCACTTCACCTAAACCGCTTACCGCTACAATATCTCCAAGCTGTGCTTCTTCTACTTCAACTCTTTTCAGACCACTATATACATAAAGTCCTGAAACTTTTACATTATGAGAACTTCCATCTCTATGAAGTACAGTTACATTTTGATTCTTTTTAATAACTCCTCTTTCAATTTTACCAATGCATATTCTTCCTATATATTCATTAGAATCAATTGTAGTAACCAATAACTGCAATGGCTTATCTACATAACCCTTTGGTGGCTCTACTTTTTCAATTATAGTAGTAAATAGGGGATCCATGTTAGAGCTTGGTTCATCTACATTAAGGGTAGCATAACCTTCCTTTGCAGAACAGTAAACTATAGGGAAATCCAACTGCTCATCATCTGCGCCTAACTCTACAAAAAGATCGAAAACTTCATCAATAACTTCCACTGGTCTTGCATCCGGTTTATCAATCTTGTTAATTACTACTATAGGCTTTAAACCTAGTTCTAATGCCTTTTTTAATACGAACTTTGTTTGAGGCATTGTTCCTTCGTAAGAGTCCACAACTAGTAGAACACTATCTACCATTTTTAATACTCTTTCTACCTCTCCACCGAAGTCAGCATGCCCTGGAGTATCTACAATATTTATCCTAATACCCTTATAGCTAACTGCGGTATTTTTAGACAATATAGTTATTCCTCTTTCTTTTTCCAGATCATTAGAATCCATAATTCTTTCTTCGACCTTTTCATTATTTCTAAAAACATGACTCTGTTTTAACATAGCATCAACTAATGTAGTTTTACCATGGTCAACGTGAGCGATAATAGCGATATTTCGTATATCTTCTCTAATATATTCGTTCATTTTTTCCTCCGTCTATATATAAACTTAAGATAATAATCAAAAATAAAATTGGATACCTTGTACCCAATTTTACCTGTGTCATATTAATTCTAATATTATGATAGTGAAATGTCAACTTATTAAAAACTATGCTATTTAATTGGTTTATTTCTACTTATATGTCATATAAATATAAGAGGAGTTGGGTTTATTCAACCTATCTTAAATCTCCATAATTATAGGTAGTATCATTGGCTTTCTCTTAGTTTTCTCATACAAGAAATTTCTTAAATCCTCTTTCATAGTAGTTTTTAAGGTTGCCCAATCTCTAATGCCATTTTCCTCACATTCTCTTAAAGCATTTTTAACTACAACTCTTGATTCTTCCATTAAGTCCTCAGATTCCCTTACGTATACGAAACCTCTAGAAATAATATCTGGTCCTGCTATTACATTACCACTTTCCTTTTCGATGGTTACAACTACCGTTAGTATACCATCCTGGGATAGGTGCTTTCTGTCTCTTAATACTATATTTCCAACATCGCCAACACCTAATCCATCTACGAAAACATTTCCTGATGGAACGCTACCATTGGCCTTTATTGAATCTCTGGTGACCTCAACTAAATTTCCTATGTCAACAAGCATAATGTTAGACCTATCCATCCCTAGTTTAACAGCTAATTCTGCATGCTGCTTTAGATGTCTAAATTCACCGTGTACTGGCAAGAAAAACTTAGGTTTTACCAAACTATGCATAAGCTTTAGTTCCTCTTGACAGGCGTGGCCTGAAACATGAACTTCAGCTAAATCTTCATATATTACTTCCGCTCCATTTTTAAATAGTTGATTTACAACTCTTGAAACAAACTTCTCATTTCCTGGAATTGGGGTAGCAGAGATTATCACTGTATCCCCTGGACTTATGCTAACTTTTTTATGTTCATTGCTAGCAATTCGAGAAAGAGCAGACATAGCTTCTCCTTGACTGCCAGTAGTAACGATAGTTACTTTTTCAGGTGGATACTTATTTATAGCATCAATGCTTATAAGAACATTATCATTAGCTTGAATATATCCTAATTCTGTTCCTACAGCTACAATATTTTCTAAACTTCTACCAGAAACCGCTACCTTTCTTCCATACTTTTCTGAAGCGGTTATAATTTGTTGAATTCTATGAATATTTGAAGCAAAAGTTGCTACGATAATTCTACCCTTAGTCTTGGCAAATATTTTTTCAAAGGTCTCACCTACAGTACTTTCAGACATAGTATAACCCGGTCGCTCTACATTTGTACTATCTGCTAACATTACAAGTACACCTTTGCGACCTAGTTCTGCGAATCTGCACAGATCTATAACTTCTCCATCTATAGGAGTATAGTCTATTTTAAAATCTCCTGTATGCAAAATTACACCCAGTGGAGTATGGATAGCTATAGCCACTGAGTCAGCTATACTATGGTTTGTTTTAATAAATTCAACTGACATTTTATCTAATTTTACTATATCCTTAGGACTTACTGTTCTTAAATCAGTTACACTTAGTAAATTATGCTCTTTAAGCTTAGTTTGCAGTATACCTAAAGTTAACTTTGTACCATATACCGGTACATTTAATTGCTTTAATACATAAGGTAAAGCTCCTATATGGTCTTCATGGCCATGAGTAAGAAATATTCCTTTAACTTTTTCCGCATTTTTTAATAAATAACTTATGTCTGGTATGACAATATCTATTCCGAACATTTCTTCATCAGGGAACTTTAAGCCGCAATCAATCACTATTATTTCCTCTTTATATTCAATAACGTAAAGGTTTTTACCAATCTCGTTAACGCCACCAAGAGGTATAATCTTGATTTTATCCTTCTCCTTCCTCATTAAACCGCCTCCTTCTACTTCAGCTCAGCCTCTGAACACTCCTTACATAATCCAAAGAACTTGACGCTATGATTGGTTATTCTAAACTTGTATTTTTCTTCTATAGTTTGCTCTATTTGGTCTAATAAATCTCCCTCTACTTCTAATACCTTAGAACATTTATTACATACCAAATGATGGTGTTGATGATTCTCCTCCTCATGAACCAATTCAAATCTACTTATATTGTCACCAAGATCTAATCGGCTGACTATACCCAATTCCTCTAACATAGCAATAGTTCTATATACTGTAGCAAGACCTATTTCAGGGCAATCTATTTTAACCAAATCATAAATTTCTTCAGCTGTAAGATGTTGTCCCTCACTATTTACTATACCATCTACTATGGCTCTCCTTTGAGGTGTAAGCTTATAGCCCTTAGCTTTTAAGTTTTCTCTCAATTTATTTACTTCATCAACACTCATCTTTGACATTTGCATCCCTCTTCTTACTAAACTTATTCAATTTCTGAAAAAATAGCTTCATAAGCCTCACATACCATTTGAAATTCTTCATCATCTTCAATAGTTACTAATACGTCATTGCCATCATCATCTTTATCTATTCTTAATGCAATGGCTTCTTCCTCTTCCCCTTCTACAGGAATTACAATAACATACTCCTTATCCTCGATATCAAATTTAGTTATTACATTAAATTCAGTTTCTACACCTTCTTCATCGGTCAATACAATTCTTTCTACATCGTTTTCCATGTTAATCCTCCCTTTCTGTTCTTTTAACTTTTTGACATTCTATCAAGATAACCTTGTAATATATACATAGCCGCCAGTTTATCAACGATTCTTTTTCGTTTATTTCGTGATAAATCTGCTTCTAACATAGCTTTATGAGCTGCAACAGTAGTAAGCCTTTCATCCCAAGTATCTACCTTAACTCCAATATAATCTTCTATTTTTTTCGATAATTTTAAAACCTTTTCTCCTGAAGGTCCTATAGTTCCATTCATGTTTTTAGGTAAGCCTACTACAATAAGTTCACAGCTATATTCTAACACATATTTCTTTATTTCTTCCAAGTCTTTATTTAAGCCTTGACGTTTAATAGTACATATTCCTTGTGCTGTAAAGCCCAAAGGATCACTTACCGCTACACCAATTGTTTTTTCACCAATATCTAATCCTAAAATTCTCATAGCTCTCCACTCTTAAAATAAAAATGCCCTAAAAAGGGCATTTTTTTATTTTATATCTAAATAAGATTTTATAACCTCTTCAAGAATTTCATCACGTTCTAACTTCCTAACTAACGCTCTAGCTCCATTATAGTTAGTTATGTAAGTAGGATCTCCGGAAATAAGATATCCAACTAATTGGTTCACCGGATTATATCCTTTTTCCATTAGTGAATCATAAACTTGAGTTAATATTGCCTTAGTCAAATCCCTTTTATTGTTTATAAAATTAAATTGCATTGTATTATCATTCTTTTCCATATTCCCCTGTCTAAAACCACTTTCATGATTTCTAACAGACTTCACCCCCTTGCTATAACGCTTTAGCGAAAGGCTATTTATATATTAATTCCATAGACAATATAATATTATTATATACCCATAACAGTTACTTTATATTTATATTATAAAATATATTTTAGTAAAAGTATACTATTTAACCAAAGTTTCTAGTAACTTTTCTACAAGATCTATAGCTTCTGTTAATTTTTCTGGTTTCTTTCCTCCAGCTTGAGCCATATCTGGCCTTCCGCCACCACCACCACCAGCTACTGTTGCAACTTCTTTAATGATTTTTCCACAATGAACGCCCTTATCTACAGCATCCTTAGTTGCCATAGCTAGAAGTAGTACTTTACCTTCATATACGCTACCTAAAACTACCACACCGCTTTGAAGTTTATTTCTTAGTCTATCACCTAATTCTCTAAGATTCTCACTATCCATATTATCTACAGTAGCTGCGATATACTTAACGCCCTTAACTTCTTTAATATTATTTAGTAATTCTCCTTCTGCTCCCTTAGCTAATTCTTTCTTTAATTCATTTATTTCTCTTTCTTTTTCCTTTAACTCTTGAACTAATGACTGAGCTTTATTAACTACTTCCTTTGGAGAACATTTTAAGTTACTTGCAACTTCTTTTATAGTTTCTAAGCTACTATTTAAATGTTTTATGGCATTAAAACCTGTAACTGCTTCTATTCTTCTTACACCAGCAGCAACACCAGTTTCAGAAATTATTTTAAATAATCCTATTTCTCCAGAGTTAGCTACATGGGTTCCACCACAAAGCTCCATACTGAAGTCTCCCACAGAAACTACTCTAACAAGATCTCCGTATTTCTCATCAAAGAGAGCTAAAGCACCTTTGGTTCTTGCTTCCTCTAAGGTTAACTCTTCAGTAACCACTGGTTCTGCTTTCATGACATTTGCATTAACCAAGGCTTCCACCTTTGCTATCTCTTCCTCTGTCATAGCAGTAAAATGAGTAAAGTCAAATCTTAACTTATCTTCTTCTACCAAGGAACCAGCTTGATGTACATGATCACCTAATACTGCTTTTAATGCTGCCTGTAATAGATGAGTACCGGTGTGATTTTTTCTAATGTTATCTCTTCTAACACTATCTACTTCAAGAGTTATATTATCCCCTGTATTTAGACTTCCTTCTATTACCTTAACAAAATGAAGGGTCTTTCCACCTACGTTCTTTTTACAATCCTCTACAATAGCTTTAAAGCTATCATTATATATTAGACCGGTATCTCCAACCTGTCCTCCCATTTCTGCATAAAAAGGTGTATCATCTGAAAGAATAAATCCCTTATCTCCTTCTTCTAGGCTTTCCGCAAATTGATTATCTTTAATTATAAGTGAAACTTTTGAATCATACTTAATAAATTCATAGCCCACAAATTTAGTATTATATTCTGCTGGAATACTATTTGCTACATTTTCATCAGTACCCATGTAATTAGATTCTCCTCTTGCACTTCTTGCTCTTTCCCTTTGAAGCTTCATTTCATTATGGAAGCCTTCCATATCAAGAGTGAATCCCTTTTCTGATAAAATTTCCTCTGTTAGCTCTACTGGGAAACCATAGGTGTCATATAGTTTGAATACAAACTCTCCCTTTAGAACCTTTTCCCCAGACATTTCCAACTCCTCGATGTACTCATTTAATATGCTCATGCCAGAGTCAATGGTTTCTTCAAATCTTTCCTCTTCTAATTTAATTACATTTTTTATGTATTCTTTTTTCTCTTCTAGCTCAGGATATGCTCCTTTAGAATTTTCTATAACCACTTCACATATCTCATATAAGAATGCACTCTTTAATCCCAAAAGTCTACCATGTCTTGCTGCTCTTCTTAAAAGTCTTCTTAAAACATAACCTCTGCCTTCATTAGATGGAAGCACACCATCACATATTAGCATAGTTACACTTCTAATATGGTCAGTGATAATTCTTAAGGAAATGTCCTTTGTGCTGTTTTCTCCATATGTACAGGAAGCTACTCTGCAAACCTCATCCAATATGGACTTTATTGTATCTACTTCGAATATAGTGTTTTTACCTTGCATTATAGTAGCTATTCTTTCAAGCCCCATACCGGTATCTATATTTGGATGTTCTAATCTATTGTAGACTCCATTTTCATCCTTATCAAACTGTGTAAATACAAGGTTCCAAAATTCTACTACCCTATCTTCCTCTGCTGCTGCAACAAACTCTTCTAGTGTTTTAATAACACCTTCACCTCTGTCGAAATGTATCTCAGAACAAGGTCCGCAAGGTCCTTGACCTATTTCCCAGAAGTTATCCTCTTTTCCTAAACGGAATATTCTTGCAGGATCAATATCTGTGCTTTTTGACCAAATTTCAAAGGCTTCATCGTCCTCATGATAGATTGTTACATAAAGCTTATCTTTAGGAATTTGCAAAACCTCTGTTACAAACTCCCAGGCCCATGGAATAACTTCCTTTTTAAAATAGTCACCAAAGGAAAAATTACCAAGCATTTCAAAATAGGTAGCATGTCTTGATGTTTTTCCTACATTTTCAATATCACCAGTTCTTATGCACTTTTGACAGGTAGTTATTCTAGTCTTTGGTGGCTTTTGCAATCCTGTGAAGTAAGGCTTTAGTGGAGCCATACCAGCATTTATTAATAATAAACTCTTATCGTTTTTAGGTACTAGTGAAAAACTTTTAAGTCTTAGGTGTTCTTTGCTTTCAAAAAATTTTAAGTAAGCTTCTCTAATTTCATTTAAACCCATTGCTTTCATATGTATATCCCTCCTATAATCTTTATAACAAAAAGACCTTCATCCCTCAAGGGACGAAAGTCTATTCCGCGGTACCACCCTAATTACAGAAAAATTTCTGCATCTCATTAAAATAAAGCTCAAGGACAGCTTCGAAAGACCTACCAAGAAGTTTGCAGCAACCACTTCCTCTCTGAATGGATCGATCAGTCTACTAATTCCCATCATCGCTTATTATTAAATTTATAGATGAATTATAATTTATTGAAGGAAATCTGTCAAGAATCATTTAAGAATACATATAATAATCCAAGTCTTCAACAATCACTTTAGCAATTACAGCTATTGGAACAGCCATAACCATACCAATAAATCCACCTACTTTCCCACCAGCTATAAGTAGCAAGATTATAAATAAGGGATGTATATCCACTGTATCACCTGTTATTTTCGGTGCTATAATATCTCCTTCAATTTGTTGAATTAAATTCAAAAACAATATAGACCAAATAGCTTTTTTAGGTGAATCTAACAGTGCTATTATAACAGCAGGCAAGGAACCTAAAAGAGGACCAAAATAAGGTACAATATTAAATATACCATTTAATAAGGATAACATTATAGGGAAACCTATATCTAATATTAATAAAACAAAAAAGGTCATTATACTTATCAATGCACATAAGAGAAGTTGGCTTAATATATATTTAGATAAGGCTATATTTATATTTTTACCCAGTTTTCTTATTATGGATCTCTTTCTAAGAGGAATTAAAAAAATAAGACTCTTACTTAAAACATCTCCATCAGCTAAAATATAGTATATTAATATAGGAATAACGGCTAAAGAAAAAACATTACTAGTCTTTTCAAAAATGCCATCCACAAGATTATTAAAAAAATTGGAAGCCAAATTTTCGCCTTTCTTCAAAAGCATATTTATAGCATTTTTTAAGTATCTATTATTAGATAAACTCTCAATAGTCTTGTTTATATTTTCTATAAAATTTTGCATCTCGTCAAAAGTATGGTCCAAAGTTAAGGTTTCTTTAATTATATTAGGAATTAAGAATGCAAATAATAAAACAATCATTAACAAGACAGCCATTAACAAGATTATTGATGATATTTTTTTACCAATACCTTTTTCCATCATTTTGCCTTGAACAGGTTTTAAGACATAAGCTAGTACAAAGGCTATAAAAGCTGTTTTAATAACTTCCTTTAGGATTGGATTAGTGTATAATAAATATACTATTAATAAAGAAATTAGAGTTATTGAAAGATACCGTATGATTTTATTCATAATAATGCCCACCACTTATACTATGACGTAAAATACTAAATCTTATATTATTCTTTCCATAATACAAAACATTACCATCTCCAATAATTATATCATTTATTAACAAAACACCTTTTCCAACTTTAATTTTTCTCAATATTCCAGGACTGATAATCATGCCTTTCATATTAAAGTCACCATCGAAAAGCAGATCTTCTACTATGCCTATAATATTACCTTGTAGATCTATTACCTCCATACCCTTGACAGAAGAAAAAGTTAAATACCTTATGTCCCTTACCTTGTCAACAATCAAATCATCATCAAAATAAATAACATCTTCTATTAAAGCTATTTTACTCTTTTTACCAAATATATTTGTACTCCTTATAGCAAAACCCTTTATTTTCCTTTCACTAAAGTTTACAGCTAAATCAGTAACCGTTCCAACTTTTTTGCCATTAGAATACATAACCTTCTTTGATAAAAAATCCTTCAACCTATACATTTAAAAACTCCTAATCCTTTATTATAATGTTATTATTTCTCAGTTTGGAAAAATTATTATAGAAGATAAAATTAAAAAATCATAGATTAAAATTATTGTACAAAATAAAAAACGTAGGAAAATCCTACGTTTATAGTAAATTGTATTAATTATTCTCCATGAACGTGGTCGTGTATGTCATCATGTTCTGTCATTTCCCATGGTTCTAACCCCTGATTTATTCTATAATCATTAATAGCTTTATGAATAGCTTCCTCTGCTAAAACAGAAC
>Ga0209537_1000240_pt1 | contig 66076 bp, 51 predicted proteins | sample BioPla4DNA1_FD_187698 | JGI IMG/M metagenome (GOLD analysis project Ga0209537, IMG submission 187698) | Biogas fermentation microbial communities from Germany - Plant 4 DNA1 (SPAdes) (version 2) | ecosystem: Engineered > Bioreactor > Anaerobic > Digestate | place: Bielefeld, North... | reverse complement strand
TGGAGGAATATCAATTGTTTTATTTGGTTTCCATTCCTCATAGGTAGGATAAGAACGTCTAGCTCGGAAGTGTAAGAAGTGGTTACTTCGCCAGTGTTTCCATTCCTCATAGGTAGGATAAGAACTAGTGTAGACCGAAGAGTTACAAAGTTTGTGCCACGGTTTCCATTCCTCATAGGTAGGATAAGAACCAAATAAATATGCGATAAAATCATTTTATATATCTGAGTTTCCATTCCTCATAGGTAGGATAAGAACTAGTGTAGACCGAAGAGTTACAAAGTTTGTGCCACGGTTTCCATTCCTCATAGGTAGGATAAGAACCAAATAAATATGCGATAAAATCATTTTATATATCTGAGTTTCCATTCCTCATAGGTAGGATAAGAACTAGTGTAGACCGAAGAGTTACAAAGTTTGTGCCACGGTTTCCATTCCTCATAGGTAGGATAAGAACCAAATAAATATGCGATAAAATCATTTTATATATCTGAGTTTCCATTCCTCATAGGTAGGATAAGAACTATCAAATTATAAAAGATTCAACAGAAAGTAATAGATGTTTCCATTCCTCATAGGTAGGATAAGAACACCTTCTGTTCCAACGTCCTGACGTACTCCTTCACGATGTTTCCATTCCTCATAGGTAGGATAAGAACTATGTTGCAAAAGGCTATTATATAAATCATAAAGAGTTTCCATTCCTCATAGGTAGGATAAGAACAAGATAAGAATAGTTTGTAGCCCAAACACCTATATTTAGTTTCCATTCCTCATAGGTAGGATAAGAACAAATAGATCTCCCATAGTGTTACCTTCTGATTTATACAGTTTCCATTCCTCATAGGTAGGATAAGAACTGGAAGAATTTTTTAAAGCGATAAAAATGCTAGGAGAAGGTTTCCATTCCTCATAGGTAGGATAAGAACGATGAAAACGAAGTAGCCCAACTAAGAATTTTAATGGAGTTTCCATTCCTCATAGGTAGGATAAGAACCTAAGATTTTAGAAAACTATTTATTAATACCCTGTGTGTTTCCATTCCTCATAGGTAGGATAAGAACCAAAGTTCGATGTTGCTCCCATTTCTTTTAAAAAGCTGTAGTTTCCATTCCTCATAGGTAGGATAAGAACTATACATAATGGAACTATATGGCAAAGAAATATTAGATGCTGGTTTCCATTCCTCATAGGTAGGATAAGAACAAGTATGAAATTTGTAATTTCCGCTATTTTAGCAGAAGTTTCCATTCCTCATAGGTAGGATAAGAACTGTGAACCCGTTTGAAATGTACTCTGGGGATCATGGGTTTCCATTCCTCATAGGTAGGATAAGAACGAACAGGTAATTAGTATGAAATTATGGAATATTGAGCCATGTTTCCATTCCTCATAGGTAGGATAAGAACTGCGAAAGAAAGGTGAATTCGAGAAGCTTTTACGAGTTTCCATTCCTCATAGGTAGGATAAGAACCACCAAGGTGTTTCCGAATTTCGGAAAGGTATGGAAGGTTTCCATTCCTCATAGGTAGGATAAGAACATACAGATTTGACGTATAAACCCCTATATATGGTAGTTTCCATTCCTCATAGGTAGGATAAGAACTGAGTTTGCATTATTACTTGAGCTTTCAAAACGATAGTTTCCATTCCTCATAGGTAGGATAAGAACCAGATCTAGATATAGACACATTAGAATATTTAGTGTTTCCATTCCTCATAGGTAGGATAAGAACTAAGGTCAAAAACTTGTGTTGTGCTGCTTTCTACGATGGTTTCCATTCCTCATAGGTAGGATAAGAACTTTCTTAGCTTGTTAGAAAAGCTAGGAATATATATGTTTCCATTCCTCATAGGTAGGATAAGAACTATTGGACTAAGAATACTTATAGCTTTGCAGAGCAAATGTTTCCATTCCTCATAGGTAGGATAAGAACCCATAGGACTACTATTAATACTATAGCATAAAAATAAGGTGATGTCAAGCTTTTCTATTAAATTCAGGTAAAAATGAACTCAAAATGTTAATTAATCATTCTTGTGACGAAAAGAACAAGTCTGTCGACCCCCCGGGTTTTTTAGCTTATTGGGGGTCGACAGATTTTTTGTTTAAATTTAACTTGCTTTTTTGAATATTAAATGGTAAAATTTTTCTACATATTAATAAATTTTTGTTTACAAATATTAACAGAATTTCTTAATAAGGGGTGATTTTATGTTTAAAAAGTCTTTACCTTTTTTTATTTATTGTGAAACTCCAGTACATGTAGGAAGTGGTTCGGAACTTGGTTATGTTGATTTGCCTATTCAACGTGAAAGACATTCTGGCTTTCCGAAGATCGAAGCTTCTAGTTTAAAAGGATGTATGCGTGATTTTTTTAGCTCAGATGAAAACTATAAAGATCCTGTCAATTTGATATTTGGACCTGAAGATGGGGATTTACACGCTGGAAGTTTAGGTTTTATTGATGGAAGAATATTATTATTTCCAGTAAAGTCGGTTAGAGGCATATTTGCATGGGTTACTTGCCCTTTGGTTCTTTCTAGATTTAGTGAAGAATATTACTTGTTTAATGAAGATAACAAAAATTTGCTTAATGATATTGATGAAATAAGTAACATTAAAGAATATTCTATAACGAAAAACTCAAATCTCATTATGAAAAACAACAACGATTTTAATAGAAAAATATTAATTTTAGAAGAGTATAAATTTGAAGTTAAAGAAGATGAAACTCTTACAAAATTTGCCGAAATTCTATCCAAAGTAATCTTTCCTATTAACGCTTCTTTTGATTATTACAAAGAATTAAGAGAAAAGATGAAGGTGGATATTGTAGTTCTTTCAAATGATGATTTTAGAGACTTTACAGAACTTTCTACAGAAGTAATAACCAGAACGAAAATTGATCCCATAAAACATACCGTGGCAACAGGGGCTCTGTTCAACGAAGAGTATGCACCAGAAAATACAATATTCTATTCCGCTGCTCTTGCTTCTAACTTATATGGAATGAATCAAGAGGAAAAAATGAAAAAGTACCCCGATAAAAAAGATGAAGACGTGGTTTTAGAGTATTTTGCCGCTGGAATTAACGAGAATGGAGTTCTTCAAATAGGTGGTAATGAAACCTTAGGTAAAGGAATTGTAAGAATTGTTCCTATGAACGAGGTGAAATCAAATGGCTAATAATGAATCTATGAGAACTTCAGTTAATAAAAGAGCAGAGTTTGCATATAATGAAGTGAAAAGAGTAGTTACTGATGAATACAAAGAAGTTAAAAAAAATTATAAATCTTATTCTAAAAAACTTATGGCAATGATAAGAATTAATGGTTTAGCTTTAACTTTTGCTTTTGTTTTTTCAAAAAAGAGTAAAGAAAGGGCGTATTCACTACTTTACGAAGGTATTGAAGCTTGGCTTAATTCTCCTGATTGCCCAGTCAACATGCTTTACATTAATGCTACTAAAAATTTAAAAAATGAAGATGAAAAATTAATGAAAGCTATCCTTTCATTAGATAGTAATTCATATAAAGTGATAACAAAAGAAATCATGGAATTTATAAATTGGTTAAGGCGTTTTGCTGAAGGGATGATAGAAGATGAAAAACAATAGAAACGAAACACTTTTATTTGCAGTTCCCAATGATACCAATGAAATAATCAGAAATAATATTAATAAAATTGACAATTTTATGCTTAAGTTAAATAAATATGCCAGTTTTAAGAGTTCAGACCAAAATGATTCCGATAAAAGAAAACAAAATGATTCCGATAAAAGAAAAGATGATGAATACAAAATAGATAACAAAGATTTGAAATTACTATCTAAGGAAAGATTTGATAACGTCATAAAGTTTGTCAACAAACAAAAGTATATCATTGAGAAGTACAAATCTAGTGGTTATGACGTTTGTGAATATAACTTTAAACCATTTAAGCAAATTATAATTGGTTTAGGGCAAGAATCAGTTAGAGAACTGTCTATCACTCTTCATTGGATATATGGAATTCCTTATATTCCAGGGCAATCTATAAAAGGCTCTGTTTCTAACTGGATTATAAGTGAAATGGGAGAAAATATAAAACAAGATCACAATTTTACGGAAATATTTGGTGATCAAGATCGGAGAGGGAACGTCATATTTTTAGATTCCTACCCTAAAGATAGTAATTTTAATTTAAAACTTGATATTTTTAACCCTCATTACCCCGATTATTACCAAGCCGAAAAAACTCCTACCACACCTCCTACTGATTGGCAAGATCCAGTCCCTATATTTTTCCTTACAGTAGAAAAAGCAATTTTTAATGTGTCTGTTATATATTTGAAAAAAGGGATAAAAGAAATGAAAATAGCAAATAAAAATTTAGAAGGTTGGATGAGTGAATCTTTTGAATATGAAGGAATTGGTGCAAAAACGGCTTTAGGTTATGGAACTGGTAGCCTAATTAAGCAAAGAAGTGGTGAGTGAAATGTACAAAACTAAATTTAAACTTAATGTTGTAACTCCTTTATTTATGTATGGTGGAGATACTCAACGACCTGAAGTTAGAACCACAGAATTTAAAGGATTGATACGTTTCTGGTGGAGAGCCTTGAAAGCTTCCAAAAATATTGAGAGTTTAAAAAAAGAAGAAGAAGCAATATTTGGGGGTATTTCAAAAGATAGTGGAAAAAGTAAAGTTAGCATACAAATAACTGATGAAAAGTTATACTTTGGAGATAGTCTAAGAGATGAATATAAACTTAATTTTCGTTACAATCGAGAAAAAAGGATAATGGAAGGTAAAGACGCTGCTATTGTATACCTACTCTACTCAACTGTTCAAAAGAATCCTAAAAAGTTTATTAAGCAGAATTCAAGTTTTTCCTTATCTCTTTATAGTCAAGATGAAAATGCTTTAAAAAATGCAATTGCAGGGTTGTGGTGTGCATTAAACATTGGTGCTTTTGGAACACGTTCAAGAAGAGGTGCGGGATCATTAAGTGTTAAGGAAATTGAAGGTAACACATATGGTCTTGACTTCACTCCCAAAGGTTCTTCTCGTAAAGATATAACTAACTGGCTAAAAGAGAATAAAACAATAGCAGCAAATATAGTAGGAGCCGAAAACGAACCGTGTAATAAATATAGCAACTTGAATGATGCAAGTTTTATTGTATCTAAAAGGTCATTCGATAGTTGGCAGGGCGCTTTACAGGAAATAGGCAATGAATATATGAATTTTAGAATTAAGAAAAGAAAAGATGTTCAATTGGGGGTATTTGGATTACCTATTATTCATTCAGACAAGTCAAAGATTGAAGCCAAATATAATAAAAACTACATTAGAAGAAGAGCTTCGCCACTTTTAATTAAAGTTATAAAATGTAAGGATGGTTATAGATGGTTGCTTCTACAATTTTCAGGGGATATATTTCCTGAAGGAACTAAACTAGTCTGGACGGGCAAAGAAAAAGAAGAAAAACCAAGAAAAGAAATTATTGATGATTTTTGGACAAATGTAAAAGATATGAATAATGATCTTTAAAGTTTCAGCATTTTTGTGAGGTGATATTCTGTGAATAATAAAGATAAAAGATTTGAAACAAAGCTTCAATCATTTTTTCATGATTCTCCTGATAAACCTTTTATTCTTTTGACAGGAGAAAACCATGTAAAAAGAGCTCAAAACATTTGCGAGAAATTAGGAATAGCTTACGATGATAGATTTGGTTCAGATATAATAGCTTCCTCTATGGAAAGATATTTTTTACCCAAAGGAGCTCCTAGAGCTGTAGAACTTCAATTGAATTTTCTACAAAATCCTGAATTTATTCATCCGTTATCCGGGAAAAAATATACTAACTTTCCAACCTTAGATAAAAACGTTTTTAAACAAGCTGTTGATGAAACTATTGACGAAATTTCTAAAATAAATTTTAATAATAATTTTGATAAGTTTGTGTACATATGGAGATATTTGCAAGAAATTCTGAAAAAGCATACATCTGATGAATATAAGAAGTATTGGGATTTAGCTCCTGCTGACACAAGATTCCCTAATCATACTATTTTTGACCATGTAAAAGTTACATCAGCTTTGAATGCAGAGAAAATAGACAATTTGATTTTAAATAAAATGTCCTTGTTTATTTTGTCAATAGGGCCTGTACAAGAATTCATCTCTCAGGCTCGAAAAACTCAAGATCTTTATTGGGGAAGTTATATTCTTTCTTATCTCACATGGATTGGTATTGAAGAAGTAGTCAAAGAGTTTGGACCAGATTCTATTATCTTCCCAGATCTTTCTGGTCAACCTCTTTTTGATAAATGGTTGTTAGACAGAAAACTTAATCTTTCTGAACAACCACAAACACTTAATCTTAAAACTCCAACAATTCCTAACAGATTTTTCGCCATTTTACCTGAAATAGATCCTGAAAAGATCAAGTCTTTGGAACTTGAAAAAAAGATTAAGGAAAAATTCATAGAAATAGGCGAGTATGTTTTAGGACAACTTTTAGGAAAAAGTCCTGAAATTGAGGAGTTTAAAGAACAACTTGATCATTTCCCATATGTTTATTGGGTAATGTTGCCTCTAGAGAATTCAAAAGGCAATAAGTCAGATTGGGAGATACAAATAGAAAAGATAAAAATGTATTTCGACGCAAAAGAGATTGCAAATTCTATTAAATTCCTAGAATTTTTAAAAGAAAATGCTGAATACAAACCAAATATTGGAAATATCTACGGCCTTTTATATTTATTTATGGAAAAAATGATGGGAAGTAGGAAAAGTATAAGAAATTTTGAGCAATATACTGATACAGGTAGAAAATGTTCTGTATGTGGGCAGTACAATCCTGTTGTATATAGATGTACAAAACAAGAAGATGAATTACTTCAATCTGGAAGAAAAAGTTATAAGATAAGAACTTTAGAATCACAAAAAACAAAAATAAAAAAAAGTAATGATACTTCAATTTCTTATAAATATCTAGCTCAAGGAGAAGGGTTATGTAGTATCTGTTTAACAAAAAGGGGAGCTGATATATATTTTGGAAAACAATTAGGTAAGAATAATGTTGAGACAGATTTCCCATCAACAGCTTCGATAGCTTTGATGAATTTGGATAAAAATCCAGATGAGCAACTGCAAATGTTATTTCAAAAGTTCAAAAATATATTAGGTATCCATTTTGATCATCAACTTTTGTTTCAAGAAAATTTAAATGAAAAATATTTTATAAAATACAACTTAGATACCGAAAGCCTAGAACAATTGAATGGATTAGCAAAAGAAATGGACAAAAGAGTTGAAGAATTAAATTTGAACAAGAATAAGTACTATGCAGTTATTAAATTTGATGGTGATAACATGGGTAAATGGCTTTCAGGAGAACTTGCTCCTTACATGACAGAAATGTACCACAGCAATGTACAAAAAAACTTACCTGTGGAATTTAAAAATAGAATAATCAATGAAAAAAGATTGCTAACACCTTCAATTCATGCAACTATAAGTAGGGCACTAAAAGACTATTCCCTAAATTATGTAAATGATATCATTGAGAAGTCGGGTGCTGGTAAGGTCATTTACTCAGGTGGCGATGACGTTTTAGCTTTCATTAATCTTGAAAGTTTGCTAGACATTATGGTTAGGATTAGAGCTTCCTTCAGTGGACTAATAGATGAAAATAAAAATCCTTCTTTTGATAAAAGTAATCCAGGATTTGTCGAATATGAAGATAGGATTGATATGTTATTAGGTGAAAAAGTTACTGGTTCGATGGGGGTTGTAATAGCTCATTATAAAGAAGAATTAAGTGAAATTCTTTCTTTAGTAAATTTAGCAGAGAAACAAGCGAAAGATACGGATGACAAAGATGCCTTTTCTATTATTTTATTACCACACTCTGGAAAGAGACGTACTGTCACAGCAAAATGGGACTACGAGAATTCTGATTTTAATGATCCTGAGGGAACAATAGGGCTACTGAAAAAAATTAACCTATTTTTTAAAGAAAAAAAGATTAGTAGTTCTTTTATTAAAAAACTAGAAGAATATTTTTATAATCTCGACTTACATGAAGTTTCAGAAAATATTTTTGAAAATGAATTAAAAAGAGCTATCAAAAGGTCTATAGATAATAGCCTAACCTCAAAAGAGAAAGAGAAAATAGGTAAAGAATTTGAAAAACTTCTTATTACATTATATGATTGTGTAGGATACGAAAACTTTATTAACTTCTTGTTTATACTTATATTTCTTAATAAAGGAGATGATATTTAAAATGTTGATTCAAATATCTCCTATGGATAATGTATATTTCGGTAAAGGATTATCCTTTGATGCAGGTTTCGATAATTTGGGAGTTTCAGTTTTTCCACCACCTCCGTCTTTTTTCTACGGAGCAATTTCAACCTACTATTTGTCAACAAATGGATTAAATTCAGAAAATATTAAGCGTGTGAAAGATAAGATTAAAATAAAGGGAATATATTATAGCATTAGCTCACAATTTTATGCACTTGCCCCCTTGGATTTTGTTAAAATTAAAGATCCAATAAAATATGAACGTGAAAAAAGGTTGATTCCTCTTGAATTATGTTCTCCAATAGTATCATCTAACATGCCAGAGAATCTTACAAACCTGCTATATTCAAAGTATCAAGTAGAAAATGTTAATGCTTTAATTGATGATACTACGATGAGCGAAGTGTTGATAGGGAAAAAGGATAAAATAACTTTTATTAATCTAAACAGTTATGTTAAAGAAGAAAGTAAAATAGGAATAAAAATAGATGCAAAAAGCAGAACAAGCCAACAAGGGTATTTGTATAAAATTAATTATATCAATTTAGCAAGAACCATTGAAGAAAAATTAGATTTCGTAGTAGATGTTGAAGTAGGAGACTTACTTTTTCCTGATATAGGTTTGCTTAAACTGGGCGGAGAAGGTAAAGCTGCAGAAATAAAACAAATAGAAGACCAACCTGATTTTTTAAATGAAGAAGTAATAGCAAAAGTTAAAGAAGAAATAGACAAAAGTAAAAGATTTAAATTAATATTGAACACTCCAGCAATATTTAATGAGGGTTGGAAACCTGATATAACTAAATTAGGTGTACAAGCAGAACTTATTGGTGCGGTAGTAGGTAAACCGACGAGTATCGGTGGCTGGGACATGGAATCTAATAGTGCAAAACCTATGTTCAAAGCTGCTCCTAGCGGAAGTGTGTATTACTATGAATTAAAAAATAGCTCAGTCGATGATTTATTCAATAATAATTGTCTTAGTATTTCCGATCAAAGAACTAATGAAGGATTTGGAGCTTTTTTAATAGGGAGGTGGTGATAATAAAGAAAGTAATCACTCCTGTAGGAGCTTCTATTTTTGAAAATTATATGAAACAAGATAAAAAAGATATTGATTCATTATATGAAGCTATTACGGATAAATTATCCAAGGAATACAACGAAAAAACAAAAAAGATCAAAATGATAAAAACAATACTAAAAAATCACTATGAGAACAAATTAAACATAAATATTTCTGCAGAAATCAAAACCATTTCCAAAATTCATGAAACTTTAAAAGAAGACTTGGATGTATACCTTTTAGCAAGTGATACACTCGTTTCCGTTGTTGCAGCTGAATTAATCAAAGAATTTTTGGAAGAATTCAACTTTAAAGTTTTTTTTAGAAAAGATGTTGATACAGTCGAAGGATTGCAAGTATTGAATAAAAAAGATTTTATAAGATCAGGATTGCATAATTTAATAAAGAGAGTTGAAGAAATATCTGAAGGATACTATAAAAATGTACTCTTTAATATATCAGGTGGGTATAAAGTAACTATACCTTATTTAACTGTCATGGCGCAAATTAATAGCTGTGATATGTATTACATATTTGAAGAGCATGATGAATTAATAAAAATACCAAGTGTTCCTATTGTTATAGATGATGAAATATTTTCTAATCATTATAATAAGTTCAAAGAATTGGAAAAAGGAATAGAAAATTTTAATGAATGGAAAGAAAAAAACTATACGTTTGTAAATGAAGTCCCATCTTGTATAGAAAGTGATGAAGAAATAGCCTTCCTTTCTCCTTTAGGTTCGATACTATGGGAAAAATACAAATCTAACATAGTTGAATTTTATACAACTGATGAAGTTATAATAAAAGTCAAAAAAAACTTTAATTTATTAGTTAAATTAGTAAAATTTCTTTCTGAAGTAGATATTCGAGATAGTAAAACCGAACTTAAAGGATCATACCATAAACACAAAATTTTTGATGATGGAAACAATCCATACAGGATAGCCTATATAGAAGAAGATGAAAATATGTTTGTTTATGCCATTTTTGATAACGAAGAAGAACAACAAAGGTTTTTAAACGATAAAAATAAAAGTAATAAGAAAGAGGACTACAAATTTAATACATATTTATTAGATAAAAAGTCACAAAAAATTAAAGATTTAAATGGAAAAATTATAATTTAATAAATGATATTTTTCTTCAAAATAGGTAAGTTTTTAATTGTATTGTTTTATTCTTTAGGTAGGATATTCATACTCATTTAATAAAAGGTGGACAATTGTCCGTTTTTTGTTTTATTATTTGTGACATTCAAAGCTACAATAACAAATTACTAGTATTTCAAGTATTGATTTTAAGTACGTAATTGGTTTCATATTTTCTTTTCATCAAAAAATACATTCAAACCCTGATTTAAAGCAGCAAGGAGGCCCCACATGAGCGTCTCTTGATTTTCCATTCCTCATAGGTAGGATAAGAACATAAATCTCCAATAACAGCCCATCTGTCTTATAAAGTAGCAGATAAAACAAAAACTTTGTATTTATCCCCTTTAGATAAAGAGTTTAATGAAATTATTAGAAACAACTTAATCAAGAAATATAAAGCATTTTTCGGTGTCGATCCTCTTGATAAAAGCTTTTATATTAAGCCAATAAATAAAGATTTGAAGATGATTATTACAAAATACAAAAGTTTTATGATTAAAAGTTGGGAAGGAAAATTTGAACCATGTGGATCGACATATTTACTTAAAATTGCTTATGATGCTGGTATTTAGGATAAAAATTCGATGAGATTTGGATTGGTAGAAAGAATATAATAAAAGGTCAATTTGTTATAACCATTGTTAATTTATAAGTTGTAGAGACGTGCTATACGCGCGTCTTGTTTTTTTAAAAAGCAGGATCAAAACCTTGGAGACGCCCATATAGGGCGTCTCTACTTCTGATTTAACCAACGTTTAAATCAATTATTGATTGGTAAATATAAAATTAATGTTTTGTATTTGATAACCATTTGTTATAACCATCGTTAATTTATAAGTTGTAGAGACGTGCTATACGCGCGTCTCTTTGTTTTTTATTCCTCATAGGTAGGATAAGAACGGAAGTAACAGGCATTAAAATGTATAGGGTAGCAAGGTTTCCATTCCTCATAGGTAGGATAAGAACTGAGCTAAGAGATAATGCTAAGATAAAACAAGAAATGGGTTTCCATTCCTCATAGGTAGGATAAGAACTCGTTCTTCGATACCGGCTAATGAAACTTTTTATTAGTTTCCATTCCTCATAGGTAGGATAAGAACACATACCGATTTGAAAAAAACTGAAGAAGTTAAAAAGTTTCCATTCCTCATAGGTAGGATAAGAACTTGGATAGTGTTTGCAAAAGGCGAAGTATATACGGGTTTCCATTCCTCATAGGTAGGATAAGAACAATATTTCATTAGTTGTTTCAAAAAGAAATAACAAGTGTTTCCATTCCTCATAGGTAGGATAAGAACTTATACAAGAAAGTACTTCAGGACGGACGGAAATATGTTTCCATTCCTCATAGGTAGGATAAGAACGATAAAAAATTGGTTCGGTTATGAGGTTACATAAATTGTTTCCATTCCTCATAGGTAGGATAAGAACTAGAGGTACAGTTAGGTGATGACCACAACGACTTATGTTTCCATTCCTCATAGGTAGGATAAGAACGTGATAGATAAGGTCGAAGGGAAGAAAATTCCTTTTAAGTTTCCATTCCTCATAGGTAGGATAAGAACTATAAGGGAGAGTTACATCTCCCTTTTTTTAAACAGGTTTCCATTCCTCATAGGTAGGATAAGAACTCTTTTTCAGTCATTGTTACTTCGTTTATTTTCTCGTTTCCATTCCTCATAGGTAGGATAAGAACAAAGTGAAGAGGGATAATATCTCCTCCAAAAAGATATTTGTTTCCATTCCTCATAGGTAGGATAAGAACGGGTATCCTTGTGGGTTTCTTGTGGTCTACCTTTGCGTGTTTCCATTCCTCATAGGTAGGATAAGAACTTATTCGCAAACAACTGGTATAAAAATATATAAGAGTTTCCATTCCTCATAGGTAGGATAAGAACGGAAGTAACAGGCATTAAAATGTATAGGGTAGCAAGGTTTCCATTCCTCATAGGTAGGATAAGAACACTATCAAATACTTAAAAGAATTGTGAGTAATTTTGGTTTCCATTCCTCATAGGTAGGATAAGAACGGAAGAAGCTGATCTTATGGGGAAAGTCGATTCTCAAGTGTTTCCATTCCTCATAGGTAGGATAAGAACCTTAAAGTATATAGTAGAAAATGACTTTGGTAGGTTGGTTTCCATTCCTCATAGGTAGGATAAGAACATCTTTAAATGTAATCCAGTACCTTGTTCCCACCAATGTTTCCATTCCTCATAGGTAGGATAAGAACTTATGAAGATATTATATATACGTTTAAGAAGCTATCGTTTCCATTCCTCATAGGTAGGATAAGAACATACACGGTGAAGCAAGAAGAAACCAGTATCTTTACGTTTCCATTCCTCATAGGTAGGATAAGAACACATAAGACCATTATTAATAATATAACATAAAAATAGGTTGATGTCAAGCTTTTCTATTAAATTCAGGTAAAAATGAACTCAAAATGTTAATTAATCATTCTTGTGACGAAAAGAACAAGTCTGTCGACCCCCCGGGTTTTTTAGCTTATTGGGGGTCGACAGATTTTTTGTTTAAATTTAACTTGCTTTTTTATGTACATTATGATACAATTTGATATAGAAATAGTTTTATTTTTTTATAAATTATTGGGGGATTGAAAATGAGGCTAAATGTAGTCTTTTCTTTCCAAAGTCTTAAACTACCAATTAATTATAACCATATTCTTCAAGCTTTCATACTTCAGTTAATTGATGACTCAAAATTTCGTAGTTTTTTACACAACCAGGGATATACTTTCAAAAATAGGAACTATAAAATGTTTACTTTTTCAAAATTAAATGGTAAGTTTTCTGTTGACAATTCAGAAAAAACTATAGAATTTTTTGATAATGTTAGTTTAACTATCTCTTCTCATGATGAAACTCTCATTAGATACTGTGCGGATTCACTGCTTTTCAAAGACGAATTTGAGTTACTTAATCAAAAAATAACTGTAGAAAAGATTGAATACGAGAACCAGGTGATTAATAACGACAAGATTTATGTAAAAACTCTTTCTCCAATAACTGTTTATTCTACTGTAACTCTTAATTCTTCTAAAAAAACTGTTTATTACACTCCAACTGATGAACAATTTTCAAAGTTAATTAAAGATAATTTGATAAAAAAATATTTAGCCTTCTATAATTTTAATGAAGGCGACATTTCTTTTGATGATTTTTTTATTATCAAAGAAAAATATAGATCAAAATCAAAAATGATAATTACATATTATAAAAGTTTTTTAATCAAGGCTTGGCAAGGAATATTTGAAATTCAAGGAGATCAAAGATTGCTAAAGATTGGTTACGACGCTGGCTTAGGTGCAAAAAATTCTCAAGGCTTTGGACTTGTTGAATTGATGTAAACTTACTAAGAATTGTTATAACATTCATCAAATTATGGAAGTTGATTTATTCTTCAAATTCTAACGATTCTATCAGTTTTCATAGACTAAAAGATGCCGTTGTCATTTCAGACGAACCAAAATCAATACCTCCTGAATATTGGCAACGATTTGGAGAAGCGCTAACCTTTCTTTCCAAAAAAAAGACAACTATCTGATGAAAAAAGTATTTTTCAGATATTAAACTTCTTGTAGAAAATAAATCTTCTTTAAACATTCTAACATGAAAAAGCGACAAGGTACATTTTTGAATCAAGAAAAATATTTAAAAAAGAAACATATGGAATAGAAAAAGGTGAACCTCAAGATTTAATATTTTAATTTTGTTATTACCTAAAACTAGTATAACCATCGTTAATTATTAAGTTGTAGAGACGTGCTATACGCGCGTCTTGTTTTTTTAAAAAGCAGGATCAAAACCTTGGAGACGCCCATATAGGGCGTCTCTACAAAAACATGTTATAACCATCGTTAATTATTAATTGTAGAGACGTGCTACATGCGCGTCTTGTTTTTTTAAAAAGCAGGATCAAAACCTTGGAGACGCCCATATAGGGCGTCTCTACAAAAACATGTTATAACCATCGTTAATTATTAATTGTAGAGACGTGCTACATGCGCGTCTCGTTTTTAATTTTCAAATAATGATCAAAACCTTGGAGACGCCCATATAGGGCGTCTCTACAAAAACATGTTATAACCATCGTTAATTTTTAAGTTGTAGAGACGTGCTATATGCGCGTCTCTTTGTTTTTTATTCCTCATAGGTAGGATAAGAACGTAGCGTCTCCTGACAACGCTATTGTTCTTGCTGTAGCGTTTCCATTCCTCATAGGTAGGATAAGAACAAGTTATATAGCCTTAGGGATTATGTTGTTGTTAGGGAGTTTCCATTCCTCATAGGTAGGATAAGAACTAGGTTCACGCCCAGCTGGTAGGCTTGTAATACCAGTGTTTCCATTCCTCATAGGTAGGATAAGAACATGTGGAAATTTGCAAAGAAAATATTGACTATCTTGGTTTCCATTCCTCATAGGTAGGATAAGAACGTTAGACTCATTGGCTCACTATAAGTCATACTTGAGCCGTTTCCATTCCTCATAGGTAGGATAAGAACAGGTTCAACGAACCAGTAATTTATTCAGGAAATGTGGTTTCCATTCCTCATAGGTAGGATAAGAACTACCAGTCCCCAGTATAGTTCCCTTTTTTCAACATATGTTTCCATTCCTCATAGGTAGGATAAGAACAGAACGGAAACAAGAATATAGTTGCTCGAGGTTTGATGGTTTCCATTCCTCATAGGTAGGATAAGAACTCTGGGTGTGGTGTTTGTTATACAACTTTTGAAGCCGTTTCCATTCCTCATAGGTAGGATAAGAACAGTCTGAAAAATCTTCACTTCGGAGTATTTTTTTTGCTTCTTGTTTCCATTCCTCATAGGTAGGATAAGAACTGAAGGAAGTGGGCCTGAAGAACATAATTATTTTTTGTTTCCATTCCTCATAGGTAGGATAAGAACCATGAAACACGACATTCTCAAAACCACTCAGGCTAAGTTTCCATTCCTCATAGGTAGGATAAGAACAAAGAAAAGAAATTTTTATAGATTAAACGAGTTACAAGTTTCCATTCCTCATAGGTAGGATAAGAACGCGAGGGAGAAAAAGAGCTCTCGTTCCGATTACAAAGAGTTTCCATTCCTCATAGGTAGGATAAGAACTATCACATCTTTCTAACATTAGCAATATTAATGAGAGTTTCCATTCCTCATAGGTAGGATAAGAACAGGGTTTTTGATGTACTGCTCCGAGGAAAGTTTGAGAAGTTTCCATTCCTCATAGGTAGGATAAGAACGCAAAAGCCCCCGGAGCGACTACACTTCCCAAACCAAGGTTTCCATTCCTCATAGGTAGGATAAGAACGCGAGGTTTGTCAGTGTCAGTACGCTGACAAGTGGCTGTTTCCATTCCTCATAGGTAGGATAAGAACGTGGAAGTAATGTTGGTGTATATTTAGTTTTTCTAGGTTTCCATTCCTCATAGGTAGGATAAGAACGATTACAGAAATATCTAGGTTGGAACGTACTTTGGAATGTTTCCATTCCTCATAGGTAGGATAAGAACACGAACATGGGTTCCTTCTTTTCAGAAGAAACCATATGGTTTCCATTCCTCATAGGTAGGATAAGAACCAAAATCAAAGTAAGCAAGGTTCATGGTACACAATGCCAGTTTCCATTCCTCATAGGTAGGATAAGAACTCAAAGAATTTGTAGATGAAAAAGGTAAAAAGTATAGTTTCCATTCCTCATAGGTAGGATAAGAACGAAAGAAGCTGTTATTTAATTCATTGGATCAAAGTAGTTTCCATTCCTCATAGGTAGGATAAGAACTTATTCTTATACGTAGGGTTTATATTTCTACTCTTGTTTCCATTCCTCATAGGTAGGATAAGAACTATCCAGTGAATTCTTTATCAAAGATTAGGTGGACAAAGTCGTTTCCATTCCTCATAGGTAGGATAAGAACTATGAAGAAATTAAATGATGCAAAAGAATTGGAAAAGTTTCCATTCCTCATAGGTAGGATAAGAACGACAACTCATTGCAGTCTAAAGGACTTATTCCAGGGGTTTCCATTCCTCATAGGTAGGATAAGAACTCATAAGACCATCACTAATAATATAACATAAAAATAGGTTGATGTCAAGCTTTTCTATTAAATTTAGGTAAAAAAGTATTCAAAATGTTAATTAATCATTCTTGTGACGAAAAGAACAAGTCTGTCGACCCCCCGGGTTTTTTAGCTTATTGGGGGTCGACAGATTTTATCGTTATACTTTTGTAATTTTGGTATAATTGATATGGAAAGATAATTATTTCTGCTTGTTTCTTGGTTTTATATTAAGAAATTTGACCTGCTGGCGACTTCGTTTGTTATTCCAAATTCTGCTTTTAACTACAAAACGATAAAGGAGGTTTTTAATTAATTGATTGTTGGTTTAGATATGGGAGGAACTAATATTGACGCAGTTTTGATTGATAACGGTAAGATTATAAATAGCGTAAAAAATCCAACTGATAGAAATGATTTATTTCAATCAATATGGACAACATTAACTGAACTTCTTCAAGATTTTGACACTTCAAAAATTCAACGAATTAACTTAAGTACTACTGTCTGTACTAACGCTATTGTTGAAAACACAACCTCTCCGGTTGGATTGATAATTCAATCAGGACCAGGTTTGCCGCATGATTTTTTGGCTTTTGGAGATGAAAATGTTTTTATAAGTGGATACATTGACCATAGAGGAACAGAGGTAGAACCTTGGAAAAAAGAAGAAATTGATAATGCTGTTAGATTATTTAGGAAAAAAAACTTAGATTGTTGTGCTGTTGTGACTAAATTTTCGCCTCGTAATCCAAAACATGAAACAGATATTCGAGATATATTAGAAAAAGAAGGTTTTTCAACAGTTACAATGGGACATACAGTTTCTGGAAAACTAAATTTCCCTCGAAGAGTTGCAACCTCATTCTTAAATTCTGCAGTATTTAAGACTTTTGAAGAATTTTCTTCTAACATTAAAAAATCTTTAGAACAGGAAAACATAAAAGCTCCAGTATATATACTAAAAGCAGATGGAGGAACAATGAACATCAAGTCAGCAAAAGAAAAGCCAGTTGAAACAATACTGTCAGGTCCTGCAGCTAGTTGTACGGGAATCAACGCATTATTAGAAACAAATCAAGATGCGATATTGTTAGATGTAGGAGGAACTACAACAGATATATTTTTTCTAGCTGATGGAATTCCACTTTTTGAGCCACTAGGAATAAAAATTGAGAATTACAATACTTTAGTAAGGTCTATATACAGTGTTTCTATTGGTCTTGGTGGAGATAGTAGTATATCTGTAAATGATGGTAAGCTAAAAATAGGTCCAAGACGAGAGGGCCCGGCATATAGTTATGGTGGTCCTAAGCCTACACCAACCGATGCTATGATTGTTCTTGGAATTATCCAAGGAGACAAACAAAAGGCAATAGAAGCAATGGAAACTCTCGGCAAAAAACTTAATTTATCTTCAATTGATGCTGCAAAACTAGTTCTAGAAACAATGGCAGAAATGATTAAAGTCAAAGTAGATGAATTATTAACAGAGATAAACTCAAAACCTGTTTATACTATTAAAGAATTACTTTATGGGAAAAAAATCGAGCCAAAGGTTATAAACATTATTGGAGCGCCTGCAAAGGCTTTAGCTCCAACATTAGAAAAAAAGTTTAATTTGCCATGTTATTATCCAAAAAACTATGCAGTAGCAAATGCAATAGGGGCAGCTCTTGCAAAACCAACTACCGAGATAAACATGCTTGTAGATACCGCAAAAGGGATAATGACTGTACCAGAACTAGAAATTTATCAAAATGTTGATAGAAAGTTCTCATTAGAGTTGGCAAGAAAAAAGGCCATAGAACTACTCAAAGAATCAGCAAGATCCTTAGGGGCAAAAGAAGATGAAATAGAAGCAGAGATAGTTGAAGAGAGTTGCTTTAATATGGTTCGTGGGTTTTATACAAGCGGTCAGAATATTCGTATTAAAGCACAAATAAAGCCCGGACTGATTTACAATTTAAGAGGTGATAATATTGATCAAGGCTAAAAACAAACTAGGACTTGTCTTTTTTCCTGCATTTGACTGGGCAATAAGTCCGACTCATCCAGAAAGAGAAGAAAGGTTATTGTATACTCAAGATCAAATATTTGAAGAAGGAATTCAAGACATAGAAGGTATAACCTTTTATAACCCTATAGTTGCAGAAGAAAAAGATGTTCAAAGAGTACATTTTTGTGTTCCAAACGTTAAATCAAGAGTTACTCAATCACATTTAATATCTGCAGGAGGGGCAATAGTTTCTTTAAAAAAAGTTTTAGAAAAAGAGGTTGATAAATCTTTTGCACTTGTTCGTCCTCCAGGACATCATGCCCAGAGAGTCGTTTATGGAGATAGAGGATTTTGTATAATAAACATCGAGGCAGTAATGCTTGAAAGAATCAGACAAGAATTTGGCAACTTAAGAGTAGCTATTGTCGATACGGACTGTCACCATGGAGACGGAACTCAAGACATTTATTGGAACGATAAAGACACACTTTTTATTTCATTTCACCAGGACGGTAGAACTTTGTTCCCGGGTACTGGATTTGTTGATGAGTTTGGTGGTCCTGGAGCTTATGGGTATAATATAAACATTCCTTTGCCTCCAGGAACAGGTGAAGAAGGCTTTTTATACGTTCTTGAAAATGTTGTTATGCCAATTTTAGAGGAGTATAAGCCTGATATAATAGTTAATTCTGCTGGACAAGATAATCACTATACTGATCCCATAACAAACATGAATTTTACAGCACAAGGATACGCAAAACTCAATGATAGGTTAAATCCAGATATTGCTGTGCTTGAAGGCGGTTATTCTATAGAAGGTGCGCTTCCGTACATCAACCTAGGAATTATTTTAGCGATGGCTGGAATTGATTATTCCAACGTTAGAGAACCAGATTATGATGCACACAAATTAAAACAGCCAGAGAAGATTACAAACTATATCAAGGGTCTTTCTGAACTAGTTTATCAGAGATGGAAAAATAAAGAAGATCTTTGGTTAAACGACTTCAAAGGTATGGAAAAGGTTGAAAGAACCAGAAGAATATATTATGACACAGATGGCATACTAGAGCAGCAAACACAAACATTCAAAATATGTAAGAAATGTTCTGGAGTTAATACGATTAGATCTAGAAGTGATACAGGTTACAATGTTTTTGCAATTACCATACCAAGGGATGCTTGTTCAGATTGTATCGACGAAGGCTATAAAATGTATAAAAATGCTTCAAACGAGTTCACAAATGTTTATTTACAAGATAGAGTGAATGATGAATATTTAGCAAAATAAAAAGATAAAACGGGAGAAAACCGAATCTCCCGTTTTTTAATTATATTTTTTAGCATTCTTCATAAGCCTCATTTAAGGAGCTTTTAGGGAAACTCCTTAAAACTATAGCAAGCCAAATAAATAAAATAACACCTTTTAAAATACTGCTAATACAAATGCTCCACCAAACTCCGTTTAATCCCAAAACAGTAGAAGATAATATTAACGCTCCAGGAATACGCAAGGCATTAAGTATTATTCCAACAAGTGATGGTGGAAGTGTTTTGCCTAAACCATTGAAAGCTCCTTGAGTAGCTATTTCCACAACCATAAAGAATTGTGAAAGGCTCAGAATTTTTAGATAGTTAATACCAATTTCAATAGCTTCTCTATCAGTAGGTATAAATATTTTTATTATTGGCTCTGGAACAAAGAAGAACAAGAAAGTGGCTATGAGTCCAATGATTCCTACGATCATTAATCCTTTCTTGTATCCCTCTCTTATTCTGTCCCATTTTCCGGCTCCATAATTTTGACCTACAAAAGTAGAAATAGCAGTTGAAAAACCACCAGCTGTCATCCAAGAAATGGATTCAATTTGAGATCCAACATTTTGTACAGCTATAGCTTGATATCCCCATTGGGCAATTATTCTGGCTAGAAACATCGATATAGTGGCAAATATTACGTTCTGTATAGACACAGGAACGCCTAATTTTACTATACTTTTTAAGTATTCTTTTTTTGGTAGTTTAAATATATTTAACCCACTAAAAAGAGAAGTAAGTTTTCTACATTCAAAAATAAACAAAAATGTAACAGTAGCTTGTGCAATAACAGTTGCCCATGCCGCACCTTTAATACCCATGTATGGGAAAGGTCCTATTCCCAAAATCATCAAGGGATCAAGAACCATATTAACTATCAAACCTACTACGTTTACTTTAAACGGTGTAACACTATCTCCTACACCGTTGAAAACACCTGATAAAACTGGGTTTATGAAATAAAAAATTAATCCTATAGAAATGATAACCAAATAATCAAGAGCCATTTGAACAACTTCTTGGTCATCTATTCTAAAAAAGCCTATCATACTATTTCTGAATATTATTAAAATAGCAGTATACACTAAGGCAATAATAATATCCAATTGAATCGAATGACGAACGTATTCTCTTGCAGCGTGGATATCATCTTTTCCTAGCGACTGAGCAACTCCAACCTCTACTGCTATCTTAGACAAAATAAAAAGAGCCGAACCAATCCAAGTAAAAAATCCAACTGTGCCCGAAGCAGCGACTGCGTTACTTCCTATTCTTCCTAACCAAATCATGTCCATCATTGTATAAGTCATTTGTACAAACGAAGTAGCCATTATTGGTAAGGCTAATTTTACCAATGCTTTTGTTATAGGACCGTTGGTTAGATAATTGTTCTTCATAGACATCCCTCCCTTCTTCGACTAGTTTTTTGACAGAAAATAATAAAAAATATAATAAGGCTTGCTATACCTAAATATTAATAATAAGAAATTTTTAGGATTGCTTACTGCTGAGCGGCAAAATTGGTAAGAAAAAAATAGAGGTTTAATTATTACCCCTTCGACCCTTTATATGGTAAATTAAATCTAAAAAGGTAGAGAAGCGAAATTTTACGCATCTCTACTAAAACTCTAAAAATATAAACAAAGAAAACAATTTCCCAACAGTATTATTTTAATAGATAAATATTGATTTTTATTTACCACTTTAAAAAAATTATGTAATTTTATTTATCTAATGTGTCTTAAAAATTCAGACAGGTGTATTAAATTTTAAGACAGAACTGTATGAAAAATTCATACAGAATCGTATCAATTTTTGACACGAACCTGTATGAAAAAATAGGACATTATATAATACTATATAATAATACTAAATATAATATTTCAAAAAATATACTTTTAAATAAAAATTCACAAAAACTTAAATTAATTTGCGGATATTACTTATGAGAGAGAAAAAATATGTTGATTTTTATATAATTTTTTGTTGTTGTCTTTGCCTAATTATTTTATTTGCCTTTTTATTTCCTATGTTTTTCATTTTAGTTAGCGGGATTCTAAGGTAGTCACCCTCTATTTTGAACACATGAGCTTCACTTTTATCTTTATCTGGTCCTAGAAAATCGTACCCTCTTTTTCTCATTTCATACACTGTTTTAAGCGTTGAATAGACGTTAGATTGTTCATAGTTATGCTGGAATTCATTTTTTGAAAGTATTTTTATTAATTTAAGAGTTAACTCTTCGCTCATTACAATACCTATATCGAAACATTTTGCTCTAACGGTAAAATAAACACTGTAAAACTCTAGAGGATAATATAGCTTATAATACGCTATTTTATAAGCCATGATCATGTAGGCAACGGCGTGAGCCTTTGGAAAGAGATAATGTATCTTTCTGAGAGAATCAAGATACCATTCTGGCGCATTAGAATCTTTAATCGCACTGATCTCTTCATCAGTTAAATCTTTGCCTTTTCTCACTTTTTCCATTATTCGAAACGATAATTTTGAATCGACCCCATAATATTCGAGCATGATTAAGATATCATCTCGACAACTGACGATTTGATTAATATCAGCCGTATTTTTTAAAACAATTTCACGAGCATTGTTAAACCATATGTTGGTTCCATGGGCTAATGAGTTTGTCCTGCATAGATCGTAAAAGGTCTTTGGCCTAGTTTCAATAAGCATCTTGTGAGAAAATGGTGTCCAAACTTCAGGCACACCCAAAGTTCCGATTTCAGTTTCTATCTCAGAAAGATCTACTCCCAACTCCTTTGTCGAAGAAAAAAGTGAAAGTACCCGCTCATCATCCATAGGTATATCGTTATAATCAAAGCCGGTTAAATCTTTCAACATTTTCAAAAAAGTTGGCCCATCATGGGATAAAACATCGATCTTTAGTAAATCATTTTCTAATGCCTTAAAGTCATAATGTGTTGTAATAATACCTATTTCTGGAGAGTTGGCAGAGTATTGGTAAGGAGTAAAATCGTGAACATCGTATTCTCTTGGAATGATGATCATCGCAGATGGATGTTGACCTGTATTTAGCTTAGTTCCTTTTATCTTTTCTGATATATAGACAGAATGAGCATAGTTCACATTTCTAACTTCTTTGTTTTTGTAGTACTTATTAACCATTTTCATTGCATTGTATCTTGAAATCGTACTTATAGTCCCTGCTTTGTAACAGTAATCCCTTCCAAATCTTTTTTCTAGATATCGTTGTATATCGTTAAAAATATCTGCAGAAAAGTTCACATCTATATCAGGTATCTTTTCGCCTGAGTATCCCATAAACACTTCAAATCTTATGTTATGGCCATCAGAGGATAGAATCTTACCACATCTTGGGCAAGACTTTTTTTCTAGGTCAAAGCCACATAAATTTAGGTTTTCACTGAATTCAACGTATCCACAATGTTTACAAAAATAATGGGGAGCAAGAGGATTAACTTCTGTTATGCCTAAAAGAAACGCTATCAAAGAAGACCCAACTGATCCACGAGAACCTATTGGGTATCCAAATCTTAGAGATTCTTTAACCATCTCAGTTGATATCAGAAATATTACTGCATATCCATTGTTGATTATATTATTTAGTTCTTTTTCCATTCTTTCAATAATTTGGGGGTGAAGCTCTTTTCCGTATATCTTTCTTGCATTTTCGTAAGCATATTTTCGTAAATTTTCATCAGCAGACTCGAATTTAGGTACCTTTAACTTAAGATCAAATGGAACTACTTCTTCTATACTTTCTGCAATTTTGCTAGTGTTTTTTACTGTTATTTCTTTTGCAATTCCTATCTTTTTGAATATCTTATACGCTTCGTCGTACATCTCTTGGGTGTTTCTGAAATAGTTGACGTTATTTGTTTGCTTTCTTGGTTTACTTTTGGTTGAAGTTCCGAGTATCATAACGTTTAGATAACCTTGTTCTTCTTTTCTTAGATAGCGAACATCGCCAGACATGACAACGATCTTATTCAATTTTTTTGAGAGATTGTAAATAGTTTTGGAGTAATCAATTAATTTTGAAGTTTCTATATTTGAATCTATATAACAGTCTAAGGGAAAGAGTTCTATGTAGTCATAGAAAGAGATTAACTCAGATAATCTATCTTCTGACGAACCTTTTAGATAATAATACAGTAAAAAACTATCCAGTGAAGAACCTAATAACAAACCATCTCTGTGTTTTATGAGGTCAGTTAAGGTTATGACTGCTTTTTTGTTTACAACGTTCATGTGGGATATAGTTATTATTTTATATAGATTTTTTAGACCATTTTGATTTTTTACGAGTACGTTCACATTTTTCATGATACTTTTTGACTCATCAAAAACGTTTAATTCGCAACCAAATATTGGTTTTATATTTTTTTGTTTAGCATATTGATAAAAGGCCGGGATTATATGCACATTTTCGTTATCAGTAATAGCTACAGCACGATGACCATAACTTGTAGCAGTATCTACAAGTTCTTTCATATCCAAAATTGAGCTTTTTGAACTCATCTTTGAGTGAGCATGCAGTTCAACCCTTTTATTTACCGCTAAATCACAGGTTTCAATCGGAACAGCTTTTTTTACTTGAAATACGTTGATATAATAAGAGGCCATAACTGAATCATATTCTAAAATACCTTCGAAGCGAAACCATTCTCCTTTTTTTATTTTATCCTGAGTTTGGCATAAGAAAGAACATTCATAATCTGATATATACACATAAAACGAATCTTTATTTTCTTCAACACGAAAAACCTTTCCTTTAACGCTAATTTCCTTATTTACAAAGTTAATTTCATTTCCTACCAACTTTGAAAGTTTTTCAAAAAAGTACATAAAATTCCCCCTTATTATACGTATGTATAACATTATACAAAAAATTCCTAAAAAAGTCTAGCAGTTTTTTAAAATTTTACACAAGAATATTTTTAAAGACTTATGTTTTTTCAAATCTTCTTTGAATCTACTCAAGAAATATAGTAAAATATAATCGAATAGATAAATTATGATCGTTCTTTGAAATTTTGTAGAGGCAACTTATATTGATAATATTCGTAATTGCCCTATAAAAATCATATTAATAACAGGTTGCTGGGCGGTAGCCCTCCTTTTTTCTCTTTAAGTGCCTTTGGCTATTATCTTAGTTATTAAGGGGTGAGTTATCGGAATGAAAATTCTTCACACTGCTGATGTTCATCTATGTGATTATGAAGATGAACGATGGAAAAGTTTGGAACACATAATAGATATAGGAAAAAGCGAAAATATAGACCTTTTTGTGATAAGTGGAGATCTTTTTGACGAAGATGTAAAATCAGAGGTATTGAGGTCAAAGATTCGTGGGCTTTTTTCAAACAACGAATTCATAACAGTTATTATCCCAGGTAATCATGATAGCAAATCATTTTCAGAAGATTTGTATTTTGGTGAAGACGTGGTAATATTAACTGATTTAAACAAGCCATATGAGTATAATGACGTATGCGTTTGGGGGTTTCCTTTTGAGCCTATATCAGGAGAAGAGTTCTTTAGAAAAATAAAATCGATTTCTTCTAAATTAGATACTGCCAAAACAAATATCTTACTATTTCATGGGGAATTGGTTGACACGTTTTACTCACCAAGCGATTTTGGAGATGAAGGTGAAGTAAGATACATGCCTGCTAAACTATCTTACTTTAAAAACTTGGGCTTTGACTATATACTTTCAGGTCATTTTCACTCAAAATTTGATTTATATGAATTTGAAGATAATAAATACTTTGTTTATCCAGGTTCACCGGTTTCTATAACCAAAAAAGAAACGGGCCAGAGAAAGGTAAACCTTTTTGAGATAGGCAATGCTCCTTCTGAATACTTACTTGATACTCCTCACTTTATTGAATTACAAATAAAGATAAATCCATTTGAAAAAATGAATCCTATAGAACATATAAAAGAAGAACTGCAGAAAGTTCATCCTCAAGCTAAGGTAATACTGAAAGTTACTGGATATATAAATAGCAAACTAATTGGAATTACTGAAAAAGAGTTAGCTAATCAACTCAAAGATGCTTTAAACGATAAGGTTATCGAAAGGCATTTTGAGGTAAGAGACATAAGTCGTATCCTTGAAGATGAGCTTTTTAAATCTTTCTTAAAAAAACTTCAAGAAAAAAACTACTCACAAGAAAAGAAAAACGAACTTATAGATCTTACTATTAAAGCAATGATGGAGGTTGTAAAATAATGAAACTTAAAGAGTTTTCAATAATTCGATATGGTCCGTTAGAAAACTTGAATAAGATTAAACTTAATGATTTTAACCTAATTTGGGGAAAAAACGAATGTGGGAAAACCCTCACAATTGATGGGCTTGTTAAATTGTTATTCAATAAAACCGGAAAAGACTTTGAAAACTTAGAAAGAGTACAAGAAGTACCAGAAGGGTATGTTGTTTTAGTAGATGAAAAGGGTAATGAATACAAGATACCTGAAAAAGGAGATTTGCCTAAAATATCGGGATTATCAGCCACAGAATGTAACAACATCTTTATTGTTAGAAACAGTAATTTATCAGTTGCACACGACTTGAGTAAAGAAAGTATGTTCTATGAAAGTATAACTGACAAGTTAACTGGTTTAGAAACCGAAAGAATTGCTAAAATTAGTGAAAAAATTAAGGAGATAGCAAGATTAACTGATAAGTCTCTTGAATTTCAAGACGTTAAGGACGAAAAATTAAAAACAAGGATTAATGAAGCAAACAAACTAATAGAAGAGATTGATCAGCTTATACAGGAAGTAAAAGAAAAGGGATTAGACGAGCTTGAAGAAAAAAAAGTAGAATTAAAAGAACAACTGGAAACAATCGAAGAAGAGATAAAAAAGTTAGAAGCATTAAGAAAACGTGAAAAATATGAAAAAGGCGATGAAGCTCTAACTATTCTTAAAAAATTAATGGATGAAATTAAAGAATTAGATGTTTACAACGAAAATGATGCAAAACTTTGGAATGATTTAGAAAAAGAGCTTGATATGTATAGCTCTCAAAAACAAAAGAAAGAGAAAGAACTTGAAGTGAAAGTCAAAGAGCTTGAAAAAGCAGATGAAAAATATAAAGAGCTATCTGAAGAGTTTAAAAGCTATGAAGAAAAAAAGAAAAAGATTGATGAAGAGATAAAGCCTGAGATGAGCCGATTTAATTCTTCTAGGGATGTTAATAAATTAGAAAAGAAAAACAAAGTTTTTACTGTATCTATGATTATTTCTATCGTTATTTTGGCTATTTCGGTAGTGGGAATTGTTTTTAACAAATCTCTTCTGTTTTATGTATTAACTGCTGTTTCGTCTATAGCAGTAGCAGCTTTTGGGGGATTAAAATATAAAGTTATAAAAGATCAAGACCAAGTAATTAACAAATTTGAAGAGTTTAAAGCTAAATTGCAAACCCTTGGACTAATGGCAGACACGCTTGGAGAAATATATGAAAACATTAAAAATTATGAAGTTTGGTATGAAACAAAATTAAAAGAATTTAACCGAGCATTTTTAGATAAAGAAAAGATAAAATTACAGATCAATGATCTTAAAAATAAAGAAATTGCGGAAATTGAACAACATATAAAAAATATACAAGAAAAAATCGAAAAACTAAAAGAAAAATCAAAAGAGACTTCCTTAGAATCTTACAATGAAAAACTGAAATTAAAAAATGAGATTAAAAATAATATTGGAAAGCAAGAAACTATTTTAAAAAGTCATTTTGGTTATGTGGGTAAAAGTTTGGAAGAAGCTATCCCTTACTGGGAAAATGAGATAAAAAAACTTGAAATATACAAAGATAACTTTCCTGAAGATAAATTTAGTGAAGACCTATTAACTAACTTAAAATATAATGAGAATAAGTATAAAAATGAGTATGAAGAAGTTCACAATAATACGAAACTAATCCAAAAAATGTTTGAAGATATAGAGGGAAGGGTAAATAAAATCTTACTTCCAGAGGAACACCTTTTTTGTGAAACTTCTACAGATTTAGAGGCAATTAAAAAATTGCTTTCTGATTTCGTCAACACACATGAAAACAACAGAAATAATGCTTTAGTGGTTTTATCAATATTTGAAGAACTGGAGAGGGAAGAAAAAGGAAAGATTTCTAGCCTTTTCGGACAAAACAGTCTAGTAACAAAGTATTTCAAAGAAATAACAGATGGACTTTATGATGAAGTCACATTTGACAGTAATGAAAATAAGATTAAGGTAAGAAGAAAGGATAAAGTAGTGCTAGATGCCTATCAACTTTCAGGAGGGGCATATGATCAATTATACTTTTCAATTCGTTTAGCTTTAGGAAGAACTTTATTGAAAGACAGGTTTGGATTTTTCATTATGGACGACCCGTTTGTAAAATCAGATTTTGAAAGGTTAAACAGACAAATGAACTTATTAAAAAAGATAGCGAATTCTGGCTGGCAAATAATCTATTTTAGCTCAAAAGATGAGATAAAAGATCTTCTCAAAGAAGAAATTGCTAACAAAACAATAAACTACGTTGAGCTTTCTCCTCTTTTTTCCTAGGGTGTAGTAACTTTCTTCAAAATATTTAAAGGGGGAACTAAATATGGGAAAAGTCTCTAAACCCGAACCATTCAAGATTAAAATGGTTGAACCTATCAAATTAATTTCAAGACAAGAACGAGAAGAAGCTCTAAAAAGGGCAGGCTACAACGTATTTGCCCTACGAGCCGATGAAGTTTATATCGATCTATTAACCGATAGCGGAACAGGCGCAATGAGTGACAATCAATGGGCGGGTATAATGTTGGGAGATGAGTCTTACGCAGGTAGTAAGAACTATTATAATTTGATAGACACTTGTAAAGAAATCTTTAATTATGAATATTTTATCCCAACTCATCAAGGTAGAGGCGCTGAAAAGGTTTTATTTCCTTTGTTGATATCTAAACCTGGTCAATATGTACTGAGCAATATGCATTTTGATACAACAAAAGCACATGTTGAATTAGCTAACGCAAGAGCAGTAGATTTGGTAATACAAGAAGCCTTTGATACCTCTTCTTTTCATCCCTTTAAAGGAAACATTGATATTGAAAAGCTGGAAAAGTTCATTAGAGAAAAAGGTAGCGAAAATATAGCCTTTATTGTAATAACTGTTACTTGCAACAGTGCAGGCGGGCAGCCTGTTTCGATGCAGAATATTAGAGAAACAAGTCAGTTAGCAAAAAAATATGGAATTCATGTGTTTTTAGATGCTGCACGTTATGCAGAAAACGCTTATTTTATAAAATATCGAGAAAAAGGTTATGCAGATAAATCAATCAAAGATATAGTTCAAGAGATGTTTAGTTATGCTGATGGATTTACAATGAGTGCAAAAAAAGACGCCATAGTAAACATGGGAGGATTAATAGGAATAAAAGATGATGAAGAACTGTATAATCAAGCTAGGGCTAATTTAGTACCTTTAGAAGGGTTTCCAACATATGGAGGGTTATCTGGAAGAGATATCGAAGCTATGGCAAGAGGCTTAAAAGAAGGTATAGAATTAGATTATCTTGAGTATAGGATAGGACAGGTTGAATATCTTGGCAACAAATTAAGAGCCGCTGATATTCCTATACAATATCCTGTTGGAGGACACGCTGTTTTTGTGGATGCTAAGAAAATGCTCCCACATATTCCATATTACCAGTTTCCTGCTCAGGCACTTGCTAATGCACTTTATTTAGAATCGGGAGTTAGAGCAGTAGAAATAGGATCTTTAATGTTGGGAAGAGATCCTGATACTGGCGAGCAATTAGAATCTCCACTTGAACTATTAAGGCTAACTATCCCTCGCAGAGTTTATACAAATAACCATATGGACTACGTTGCAGAATCTTTAATTGAGGTAAACAAGATAGCCCATACACTAAAAGGACTAGAATTTGTTTATGAACCTAAGATTTTAAGGCATTTTACAGCAAGACTAAAACCTATAGAATAATAATTCAAAAAGCGGTAGAGATTCTCTACCGCTTTGTAATTTAATAACTAAAATTATTCTATTTTACTGGAATCCAATTTGCCCAATCATTTAACCATTTTGTAAGGTCAAACATTGTTTGGTTTGCATCAACAAGGAACTTCTTCATCTCTTCTGTTAACTTTTCTTTTTTATCTTCTTTTAACCATTCAACAGTTATGATTTTACCAGTTGCAGTTTCACCTGGTTTGATAGGTACGGCTATTGTTCTGCCTTCTTTTAACATTTGTTCGAGCTTTTGATATTTCTGAAGCTCTAACTCAGTTACAAGATTGATTTTTACTGAAACATCAGAACCAGACCATAACGTGTCTGCTTTTTTCAAAGTTAATGCGTCTCCAGTAAGTTCAAAACTGTCATAAGCTTCTAGTCTATATACCTTAAAAGAACTATCAGAAACTAAAATGAATTTGTCGGCAAATATAAACGACGTAAGTAACAACAATGAAATAATTATAAGCGATAACTTTTTTTTCATTATATCCTCTCCCTTCCTATTTTTGTAAGACTAAAAGCTGGGATTTCTCCCAGCCTATTTGTCGATGCTTTTTTATTTCATTAATTCAGAAAGATCTATCTTTATCTTGTATCCAAGTTCTTTTTCAACCAATTCTTCAATTTCTTTCGCTCTTTCAGCTAAAATCTCTGGATTATCTATAGAAGCAGCATTAAGATAAGGTGATCCTTTTCTAATACCAACCCATACTCCTTTATCGTCTGATTCCCATTCATTATTAAATGTCCCAATCATTACATCTTTTTGATCACTTGTTCCATTATAGAATTCTCCTTCTAGTTTCAAGTAATAATTACCAACATCAATTGTAGCTCCTTTCACTATATCTAACTTAACTACTCTATCTTTATAAGTAAAAGTTGGAATAGTAACGTCCGTGAGAACTGTCCCTTCCTTATTTTCAGCATCTGCTTCATAACCATCATTAGCTTCATTTACTTTTACATCAACATAAAAAAGCCATTTTAAAAACTCATGTTCTCCGTCATTATTATCGTCTTTGTACAAAGCTACATTCCATATACCTACTGGGTCATTCGATACTCCCCCTAATGGGCCTCCACCACCTGCCAACCAAACAACAATAAAACAGCTAATCCCAAAACGATAAAAAAGCTTGCCTTTTTCATAATTTTCCCTCCTTGCCTAAGTATTTTTTGCTTACTTTAAAAACTCCAAAATTGTTACTTATAATCTTCATTTATTTATACTTTTTGGTACTTGTTCTGAAGAAAGGGAAGGGCTTCGCCCTGGTACCCTTTTAAATTCAAAAAGCTTTTTTACAAAATTTTCATTTATTTATACTTTTTGGTACTTGTTCTGAAGAAAGGGGAGGGCTTCGCCCTGTTACCCTTTTAAATTCAAAAAGCCTTTTTACAAAATTTTCATTTATTTATACTTTTTGGTACTTGTACTAAAGGAAGGGCTTCTCCCTGGTACCCTTTTCAATTCAAAAAGCTTTTTTACAAAATTTTCATTTCTTTATACTTTTTGGTACTTGTACTAAAGGAAGGGCTTCTCCCTGGTACCCTTTTAGATGTTCTAAAAATAAGTTATTTATTATTTAGTTTAAATAGTAAAAAAGAATCTAAAAGCTAACTTATTGCATTAATAATTATATCATATTGTTAATGAAAAATAAATGAAAAGATCAATGAGTTGATGAACATAGTATATTTTTAACAAAAGATTTAAAACTAAATGAATATATTAGTGATTATAGATAAAAATTTAATGAATATCAATGTTATAATATTAACAATATAATAAATTAAAAAGGTAATTTTTCAGAAATTTGATGTATTCCCCTATTATTTTAACAGGAACCATTAAACTGAAAATTACGTTTGAGACGCCCATGTGGTCGTCTCTACATTTGGAAAATTTATCAATAATAAAGGAGGAATTTTTCTATGATTCTTATAACTGGTGGGACGGGACATTTAGGTAATGTACTTGTCAAACAATTTATAAATTTAGGAGAAAAACCTGTTGTTTACACTCACCCTTCTGACACATGTAAAAGCTTAAACAATGTAGATGTTGAAATTGTTAAAGCTGATATTAGAGACAAAAATGTTTTAGAAAAATATATAAAAGAATCTGAAGCTGTTTTTCATTTGGCTGCAGTTATTTCAATCTTGCCTTGGAAGAGTAAAGCAATTGAAGACGTTAATGTAGGTGGAACAAAAAATGTCGCCGATTTGTGCATGAAGTATAATAAAAAGTTGATTTATGTGAGTTCTGTTCATGCGTTTTCTGAAAAAGAAGAGGGTGATGTTATTGATGAAAAAACCCCTATTTTGCCCGAATTAACTACAGGTGCATACGGAAAATCAAAGGCTAAAGCAGCATTGTTGATAATGAATTACGCAAAAGCTGGTTTGAACGTTATCATAATATGTCCCACAGGAATTATAGGACCTTTTGATTATAAACCATCGGAAATGGGAAATATGTTTCTCTCTTATCTCAAAGGCGAGTTGAATACTATAATAGAAGGTGCCTTTGATTTTGTAGATGTTAGAGATGTGTCTGATGGGATAATTAAGGCATATGAAAAAGGCAATAAAGGAGAATTTTATATTTTAGGAAATGAAAATATAGAGGTATTTGAACTAATAAACATGGTTAATACAATAAAAAATAAAGATTTTAAGCCTAAGATTTTAGGAAAAAATACTGCGTATTTTGTGTCGATTTTGCTTCTTTTAAAAAATCTTATTTCTAAAGAAAAACTTCTATTAACCCCTTATTCTGTTCATACATTGCAAACAAACACGTTATTTTCACATGAAAAGGCTGCAAGAGAGTTAGGGTATAATCCAAGACCCTTAGAAGAAACAGTAAAAGATACTGTAACCTGGTTGGAAAATAATTTAATGTAGGTTATTAGTCAATTTTTTTCTTCATGGTATAATTATATGAGTAAATAAGAAAAATTGTAATTGGTTTTACAATATTTGGAATCATTGAGACGCCCGTATAGGTCGTCTCTACAGTTGGTAATAATTTAAATTGTAAAATGCATCTGAGACGCCCGTATAGGTCGTCTCTACAGTTGATAATAATTGAAATTGTAAAATGTATCTGAGACGCCCGTATAGGTCGTCTCTACGATTGATAATAATTGAAAAATGTTGAGGAAGGGTGATATTTACTATGACTGAATTTTTAGTTAAAAATTTGCATGGAAGCCATTTTTATATGAAAACTCCTTCTGGACATGATGTCCATATAGATGCTGGTGTAGATAATAATGGTTATGATTCTGCTCCTAGACCTATGGAATACTTAATTGCTGGTTTGGCAGGATGTACAGGGATGGATGTTGTAAGTATCCTTAAAAAGATGAGGGTTGACTTTGAAGAATTTAATCTGAGAGTTTTAACTGAAAGAAATGAAGATCATCCTAAAAAGTACAATAAAATCCATGTTATTTACGAATTTAAAGGTGATAATTTGCCAATAGATAAATTAGAAAGAGCGGCCAAGTTATCCCAAGAAAAATATTGTGGAGCTATTGCTTCTTTTAGAGGTTCAGTAGATATCACATATGAAGTTAAAATAGTTGATTAGCATAATGATTAAAATTGAAAATGCATTTGAGACGCCCGTGTAGGTCGTCTCTACAAATTTCATTCACACCATCATTTAAGGAGGTTCATAATGTCAAACATTCAAGAAGTAAAGGAAAAAGTAAACAAAAAACTAGAAGATATTGAAAACGTTATCCTTGTAATGAGTGGTAAAGGCGGGGTTGGTAAAACAACTGTTGCGGTCAATTTGGCTGTTTCTTTGGCACTTTTAGGAAAAAAAGTTGGATTATTAGATGTTGATTTACACGGTCCTGATGTGGTAAGAATGCTTGGAGGAGAAGAATATCCTTTAACTCAAGTTGGAGACGAAATAGTTCCGCCAGAAGTTCATGGAATCAGGGTAATTTCTATATCTCAATTTTTGAATGAAGGAAATGTTGCAGTTATTTGGAGAGGTCCTTTAAAAACGGGTGCAATACTCCAGTTTATAGGTGATGTTGCTTGGGGAAATTTGGATTATTTGGTTGTAGATGCACCTCCAGGCACAGGAGATGAACCATTAACCGTAATTCAAAATATTTCTAAGCTTCGTGGGGCATTATTAGTTACTTCTCCATCTGTTGTTTCTCAAGATGATGTTGAAAGAGCTATTGATTTTGTTAAGAAAATGAACGTTGATATTTTAGGTATTGTTGAGAACATGTCTTACTTTATTTGTCCTAATTGTAAAAGCAAGCATTTTATTTTTGGTGAGGGAGGAGGAAAAAGTCTTTCTGAAAGATTTAACTTAGATCTTCTCGCTCAAATTCCTTTAGACTCATCAATTAGAGAAAATATGGATAAAGGCAGACCGGTTGCTTATTTTGGTTTACCAGAAATATCTGATGCATATATGAACCTAGCGCAAAAACTAATTGAAAAGATAGAGCAATAGTTTAAGATTATTTATAATTATAATAAGGAGTGAATTTTCGATGAATAAGTATTCTTTCATCTTTTTATTGTTCATATTGCTTTCTTTAGGCTCTGTATTTGCGATTAATTCCTCTTTTTTACTTTCAAAGGATGCTTCTTCTGTGTATTTGGTTGCAAGTTTTAATAATTTTGAACCAGTTGAAATGGAGAGGGGTTTTGGAGAGTTATGGCGTTATTCTATTGATTTAGAACCTGGTGAATATCTATACAAATATATTATTGATGGCGAAGAAATCCTTGATTTTCAAAACTCTAACATCACAGTCTTTAATGGAGAAGTTTTCAATGTTAGGGTTGTTAAAGAACCTTACAGTTTTCCAAAAACAGGTGACGGTAGGGTAAAAGAAATATATTTTAGAAATGAGAGAAGATACATTAATCCAGTTAAACCTGGTGAAATATATTTAGCTATTGAATTTGAAAAAAATGATATTGAAGATGTTAACTTACAATCAAACGCCAAATTGGTAAGTAAAGAGGTTATAGAATCAGGAAATAACGTCATTTATAGGTTTCATGTCTTTACTGAGGCTCCAGTGTTGAAGTACAGGTTTGCCATCGATGATTCGCAAGAGATTATTTATGGTTATAATGGCACAGAGAATTTCTTTGAGTTTGATTTTTCAAAACCAATAATTCCTTATTTTGATACGCCTGAATGGGCTAAAGGAAGGGTGTATTATCAAATCTTTCCTGATAGATTTAGAAATGGAGATCCACATAATGATCCAAAAGGAACTTACAATTGGTATGGTCCACATAATCAAAGTTCATTGGGGTCTAGTTTTTATGGCGGTGATCTTCAAGGGGTTATAGATTCTGTTGACTATTTAGAGTATTTAGGTGTCGAGGCTATTTATTTTAATCCTATTTTTGAGGCTCTTAGTACACATAAATACGATACTAAGAATTATTTAAAGATAGATCCGTCTTTTGGAGATGAAGAGATTTTCTTGGATATGCTAGACATTCTTCATGAATATGATATGAAGGTAATTTTAGACGGGGTTTTTAATCATACAGGAACAGAATTTTTTGCGATGCAAGAAAATTTTGCTAAGCAGGAAGAATCAAGATATTTAGATTGGTATTATATAAAATCATTTCCTATAAGAAAGTCAACTTCAAGTTATGAGGGCTGGCATGGATATGCAGATCTTCCACAGCTAAATAACAATAATCCTAAGGTTAAGGCATATATAAACCATGTTATTGGTAAATGGATGAGTCTTGGGATAGATGGTTGGAGACTGGATGCGGTTGATCAACTACCTGTTAGTTATTGGGCATCTCTTTATGAGAACTTCAAAAATATAGATGAAAATACATTCATCGTAGGTGAATTCTGGCGTGACGCAACTTCTTATTTTGAAGATCCAGCCTTTGATTCTGTAATGAATTATATCTTTAGAGACGCAGTTATTTCATATGCAAGAGGAGGAAGTGCTAATAATTTTGTTAAAACAACTAACGCCTATTTAGATAAATATCCTCCACAAGTCTTGCATAGTCTATGGAATTTACTAGGTTCTCATGATACTGAAAGAATCTTAACTGCGTTGGATGAAAATGTGGATAAAATGAAATTAGCAGCTGTTCTTCATATTACTTTTATTGGTTCTCCTCTTATCTATTATGGAGACGAAATAGGAATGACCGGAACTACAGATCCGTTTTGTAGAGTACCCTTTTACTGGGACGAAGATATGTGGAATATGAATATTTTTGATTTATATCAAGCGTTAATTCAATTAAGAAAAGATAGTTTGGCAATTAGGCAAGGTGATTATAATGTTTTATATTCAAAAGGAAATGTTCTTATATATGAGAGAAGCTATAAGTCAGAAAAGGTTATTGTTGCATTGAATTCAAAAAATGCCTCAGTTAATGTAAATTATAAATTAGATGGGGAATATGTAGATTATTTTTCAAAAGAAAAGGTTAATGTGATTGAATCGATTCCTGCAAACGGTTTTTATATTTTATTTAGTGAGTAGTATTTGGAGGTTTTTTAATGTATTATTATGATGTTGTTCCCTTAGGTCAAAGACTGTTCAAACCATACACTTATAAGTATGAACAAAAGCTTGAAGTCGGGCAAAGGGTTGTTATTGATTTGAGAGGTAAATTTGTTCAAGGGTTAGTTTACAGAGAATCAAATACACCTGAGATTTTAAAAATAAAAGATATTGAATTTCCTTTAGATGAAAAAAGTTATCTGAACAATTCACATATTAAACTATTAGAAAGGGTGTGTAATTATTTTCTTGCACCAATGGGGGAAATTGCTAAACTGTTCTTTCCGCCTGCTTCTTCTGATGTTTATAAATTAAAAATTGTACCTTTGAATGAGCTTGCACCTTTTGAAAAACCTATATTTTATAAGGATTTTTTAAGTTTGTACAAGGATAATTCTACTGCTAACAAGAAATTGAAAGAATTATTGTCGACAAATGTAGTAAAATTAGATCTTCATAAAAGGAGTATTCGAGAAAATAAAGATTATTTTGTTAGTCTTAGTATGGATCTATCGGAAATATGGAATTTTAATCTATCAAAAGGCGCTCGAAATGTCATAAATTATTTATCCATAAACGGCGAAACACTTGAAAGCGAGCTTTATGAAAAAGGTATTATTAATAGAGGTACGACAGTTTTGAAAACTTTACATAAAAAAGGTATAATTAATATAACAGAGGATTTTTTAATAAACAGTGATGAAGAAAAAGTAGACTTAACTGATGAACAAAAAACTGCTGTTGATTTTATCAGGACGCATAACGATAAACCTCATTTGTTGTATGGTGTAACTGGGAGTGGTAAAACTGAAGTTTTTTTTGAGGTCGGAGAAAGTGTTTTAGAAAAAGGCGGTAAACTTTTAATATTAGTCCCAGAAATATCTCTAACTTCTGAAATAATGAGTAGATTGAAAAAAAGATTTTCTAAATATAAGGCAGCTTTTTATCATTCCTCATTAACTAGTTCAGAACGAGTTGATACTTGGTATAAAGCAGTTGAGGGAGAAATAGATATAGTTATAGGGACAAGAAGTGCTGTCTGGATACCAATTAAAGACTTAAAAATGATTATAATAGATGAAGAACACGATCAATCATTTTATCAAATTGAAAATGTTACTTACGATGCAATCGAGGTAGCCCTATTTAGAAAAGAATTAGAAAACATCCAGTTAATCTTGTCTTCTGCCACACCAAGAGTTGTAGATATAAAAAAAGCAAAAGATGATGAAATGTATTTGGAAACTATTTCTTCACGGTATTTTAGTGAAATGCCTGATGTTGAAATAATTGATATGAAAAAAGAGGAAAAGTACAATTGGATTTTTAGCAAAAAGGTTATTTCTAGTATAAAAAATGTTGTAGCAAAGAACAAGAAAGTAATTGTTTTCACACCAACAAGAGGATATGCTAACTATATCGTATGTAGTGAATGCGGATACATATTTAAATGTGAAAATTGTGATGTTTCATTGACATTTCATAAAAAAGAGAGAAAATTAGTCTGCCATTATTGTGGAAATGAGCAACCGTTGTCTAACTTTTGTCCTAGATGTGGTGGCTTTAAACTTCAAAGTAGAGGATATGGTACAGAAAGGGTTTTAACTGAATTAACCAAATTATTCCCTTCTGAACCTATAGTTAGAGTTGATAGAACAGTTATTAAAAGTTTTGAAGATTTAAAAAACACCTTTTCTTTTATGAAAGAACCGGGGCGAAAGATAATTGTCGGAACCAAGATGATAACAAAGGGTTTGGATATAAAAGATCTTGATTTAGTTGTCATATTGGATTCTGATAGATACACCCATCTTCCTGATTATAATGCAAAAGAAAGTACAGCTTCATTAATAATGCAAGTAGCAGGTAGATCTGGAAGAAAAGAAAAAGGAAAGGTTTTAATTCAAACTTTTGATTCTGACAATGAAATTTATCAGGCTGCTATTAACCATGATTATACATTGATTGCAGAAAAAGAACTTGAACAACGTAGTATTTATAAATATCCTCCATTTACTAAATTATTTTTAATTATGATTAATAATAACAAGATGGATAAGGTTAAATCAATAAGTCAGGATATTATAAACGAATTAGAAAAAGTTATTGAAAAACAACAGGTAGAGTTATTAGGTCCAGTAACTCCTATTATTTCTAAATTAAGAGGTAATTATAGGCTTCAGATTATTTTAAAGGTATATCAACACGATACGAGCTTTTTATTACCTATAGTTGAAAAGTTTGATAAGGATATTAAGGTATATTTTAATCCCCCCACAACTATATTGTAAAAAAATTCATGACCTTCGTACATTTTGTTTCATAGTATACACGAAGTTGAGTTTGATAATATTCAAGCCTATGGAGGTGGTAGTGATGGAATACAAAGTTTTTACAAAATCTGTAGAACTTAGTGAGGCCAACAAGAATTATCTCGCTAAACGAATGTCAAAGCCCGATCATTTGTTAAAAAAACAGAAAGATTTAGTCTCGCCGGCTGATGTAAGAATCACTAAAGAAAGGGGAATATATAAAGTAGAAATTACCACTCACGTTAAAGCGTTAAGTAAAATTATTAAGGTTGAGGAAAGAAGTAACGACTTATACGAAGCTATAGATAAAGTTACAGATGCATTGGAAAGAAAAATTCGAGAAATTAAAACAAGGTTGCACCCGAAAAATCTGAGCGATAAAGGAATTCCTGTTAATCCAAAAGAAGCTGTTTTAACTAGAACTGATAATTTAGATTATGAAGATGAAGATGAATTTTCTGAAAAACCTGTCGCACCAAAGATTGCTAGAGTCAAGCACCATGATTTAACAATAATGAATGTTGAAGAAGCAATTCTTCAAATGCAACTTTTAGGACATTCTTTCTTTGTTTTTAGAGATTCTACTAATGATGCTGTTTCTGTGTTATATGAAAGAAAAGATGGTAACTTGGGCCTTCTTGTTTTCAACGAATAAATTATAAGATAAAATCAAAAAAGAGATGTGCGCAAGCACATCTCTTTTAATTAATTCCTAATAATTTATCGATTCTTTTTTTGTCAAATCCTATCACGTACTCATTTCCAATTTGAATTACAGGTACTCCCATTTGGTGAGTCTTTCTAACAAGCTCTTCAGCGGCTTTTTGATCTTTTGATACATCTATTTCTTTGAAGTTAACTCCTTTTTCATTTAAATAAGCTTTTGCTTTTCTGCACCAAGGACATGTTGGAGTCGTATAGATAATAACCTTTACATCATTCATAAAATTGACCTCCTCAAAATTTTTAAGTACCCCTATGGGGTATGTTTAATTATATAATAACAGTATTTTGTAATAGTGATTTTAATAAAAAGTAAATTTATTGTTGTAAGATTTAGACTGGATATTGAAAATGTGAATTAAAGCAATTCGTCTTTAAGTTATTTTACTAAAGTAACTAATATTATCATAAAATGAGGTGGTAAAAACGAGTTATATATTTGACTATCCAAAAATCCCTGTAAATTATAGTCTAAAAAAAGAAAAAGATTATTTAGTTTTTACTTTTGATACTGTTTATAAAGATCCTGTATGTAAAGAAAATGAAACTCAAATAGTACACATGTTTGTACCAGAAGGAAAAATAAAAGGTGATATCGTCTTTTTACACGGTATCGGTCCTAATAATATTCCTTATCTTGAATGGTACGGAAGATATTTTAGTAAAATTGGTTATAGAACGAGCGTTGTTATTTTTCCATATCATTTAGAAAGGGCACCAAAAGGTATTCAGGATGGAGATCCTTTTTATTCTTCTGAGCCTGATGAATGTGTGGTACTTTTCCATAATGCGGTAAAAGATGTTAGAAGAACTATTGATCTGTTGGAATCTTTTGATGATTATTCTGAAGATAATTTGTATTTGATGGGTGTTTCTTTTGGAGGAATAATTGGAACTATGGCATTGGCACTTGATAAACGTATTAAAAAAGGTATTTTGATGATAACAGGTGGAAATTGGCGATGGATAAACTTTTATTCTCCATTTACTCAAAAAGTTAGGGATGCATATGCCACACAGAAAAATGCTTATGGATGTGATTCTGAAGAATATTGTATAAAATTTAGAGAAAATGCTTTTGACTTTGTAAAAGATAATATTAATTCAATTGATGATATATTTCAAAAGACACCCATTCCTTGTTATCATTATGATCCTATATCATATGCAAAATTTGTTAATCAACCTGTTCTTTTTATCAAAGGTACATTTGATAAAATAATACCTCACCGAGCTACAAATGAATTAATAAAACTATTACCAAACAAAAAAGTGAAATATATTTTGGCAGGTCACAAGTCTAGTTATCTTTGGAAGAGTGTTGTAGGAAGATGGGTAATATCTTTCATTGAACAGGACAAATTAAAAGAGGCAGAGAAAAAATTACAAAAAACTATGTAATCAGCATCTAGGCTGAAAGGTCTAATTCTAAACCTAGGAAAAATTCAGCGTTAAGCGATGAGGCATTGTTTCTTAAAAGCTCTAATGTCTGAAGTTTTTGTAGTAATTTTGTTATTTTTTCAGGGTCAGTTTCTTGCATTATTTGCATTTTAATTTTTTCTATTTCTTTTTCAACGTTTTGTTGTATTTTATTTTCTATCTCTTGTTCATTTTCTGGAATAGGTAATTCGTTTTCTTGAGGTTTAGAAATTACATTTTCTTTTTTATACAAAATAACAGCCTTAGACTTTCCAGCTACTGCTGCTAAAAATCCTCCTCTTTTTTGAAAATGAAGATCTATATCTGTATAGATTACTACTCCTCCGTTTTTAATTGCTTGGGATTTAAATTGATTAATGTTCCCTGCTTCATGAGCTGCGACCCTTAATATGCTCAATGAAGCGGGAACACTATTTGATAATCCTGGTTCTCCAGGATCTAATTTATATCCTATATACGGATTGTAAACGTCAGGATTTACAGCGTTTACCATCTTTATCACCCAAGATTTAATAATTAGTTCAATTTAAGGTTGTTTTTACAGTCATTCTTATTTTTACTTCATCTGTAATCTCAAAGCTCATATCAATCTTACCTGTTTGAGAATAATCCTTAAGACCTCTATAACCACCGTCCATCGTCATCTGGTCTATCTCTATATTAGGTGAGGTAGCTGATATTTGCACTACTCTTATTTTATCAGAAAAGTTTTTAATAATGATTAAAAAATCTATCATTCTAGAATCCGAGGTCTTAACCTCTACATCAGATAATTTTTCAATCTTATACTGAACGTCCCAACTTTCCCCTAGATCTATTTTAACCATGTCTCCAACGGGTGTATCAAAGATGTTTGATTTTTTTGTTGGAAAATTCTTATCGTTATACTGTTCATATATCCATACTTCACCATATGGTAAGTCTATTCCTAACCCATTGTATGTTGTGTTTTCTATGTATCTTACAAGTCTCGTTTTAGTAAAATCTTGTAGGTTAGTGTATAAATTGAAGGTTATAACGTTTCTATCTTCGTATGAAAGTACTCTGTTTTCTGATATACTGAAATTCATAGTATCGCTAACAAATTTAATGCTACCTAGATTTATAGTATAAGTTTGGGTTAATATAGCTTCTTCAACTACAGATTGAAAATCCGTTGTACGATCGGATCCAAGAGCTAATGCCTTTGTATTTCCTACATAATCACGAGTTGATAGATTTAAATATTCGTTGACTAGATATAGATTCGTTGTTCCCACTGCTTTACCTTCAATCTCAACATTCTTTTTAAAGGTCCCATCTTTTTTCATTTCGTAAACGGTTTTCCAAGTACCTGAGGTTTTTAGGGCTATGATTGATGTTTTACTGTTCTTAGGTTTTTCTAGGACTACTTTTACAGTAGCAGCAGTAATTTTATCTTTGTTCTTTTCGTTAGTTATACACCAATGGTTAATCTGAGAGTTATAAAATAATATATCGTTAGTTCCATCAATTTTGAAGATGTTTTCATCTATTTGTTGTATAGGTTTATTTTTATAGTCTTCTAAAGAGACTATTTTAAAACTAAATTGCTGGTAGTTTTTTTCTAAACGCCAGGTATTTGCTCCACTAACCCATAGAACTTCAAATCCACTAGGTACTTGAAATGTTGTTTGATCAGTTGGTACATAATATAATTGTGCGTCTCTGAAAAGGAAGGTGTATGTTTGAGTAAAAGTAATTATTCCTAATACAACAAAAATCATTGAAATTAATATTTTCTTATTCATATTTTACACCTCTAATTTTTTATTTCCAATCGTTTAAATAATCTTTCTGCTCTTGAGTTAATTCATCAATTGTTACTCCAATAGTGTCGAGCTTAATTCGCGCTATCTTTTGGTCAATTTCATATGGAACAGGTTCTACATTTATTTTCATATGTTCATGATTTTCTTTTATGTATTTAGCGCCTTCTAATTGTAAACTAAAGGATAAATCCATTATTTCTACAGGATGACCATCTGCATTAACTAGATTGACTAATCTTCCTTTGCCTAATAAGTATACTTTTTTCCCATTCGGAAGTATATATTCTTCGACGCCTTCTCTGACTTCACGCTTTGAAAGAGCTATCTCTTCTAGATCTTTTACTTTTACTTCTACATCGAAATGTCCAGCGTTAGATAGAACAGCTCCATCCTTCATTTTTAAGAAATGTTCTTTGGTTATAACGTTTATATCTCCCGTTACTGTAACAAAAAAGTCTCCATATCTTGCAGCATCATTCATTTTCATCACAGAAAAACCATCCATTATAGCTTCGATTGCCTTGATGGGGTCTACTTCTGTTACTATAACATTTGCCCCTAATCCTTTGGCTCTCATAGCTACCCCTTTACCACACCATCCATATCCTGCTACAACCACTGTTTTTCCTGCTACAGAAAGGTTTGTAGATCTGATAATTCCATCCCAAGTCGATTGTCCCGTTCCATATCTGTTATCAAATAGATATTTCATGTATGAATCGTTTATGAGAATTACAGGAACAGGTAATTTGTTTTGTCTATATAATGATTTATATCGTTTAACACCTGTTGTAGTCTCTTCACATATACCCCATAAATTTTTAACTTTTTCAGGATATTTGTTCATCAGCGTTATTCCTAAATCTGCACCGTCATCTAATATGATGTTTGGATTAGATTCCAAAATTTTTTCTATATTTTTCCAATATATATCTTGATCAAGTGTTCTCTGAGCATGTACATTAAGCCCATATTCTTTTAATGCTTCAACAACATCGTCTTGTGTTGATAAAGGATTGCTTCCGGTTATAGAAACGTTTGCACCTAATTCATGTAATACTATGCCTAAATAAGCAGTTTTTGCTTCTAAATGAATACTTATCGCAACATTAACATCTTTAAATGGCTGTTCGTCTTTGTAAAGTTCTTTTAAATAGTTAAGAACATTCATGTGATTCTTAACCCATTCTATTTTTCTTCTTCCACTCTCAACTTTTGCCATTTTGAGCCTCCTGTAAATGATTATCTTTATTTCTAATTCGGTACTTGTACCAAGGTGGGAAAGGGCTCCGCCCTAGACCCATTATAAATTCAAAAACATTAATAAACAATTGATTTCGGTACTTGTACCGAGGTGGGTGAGGGCTCCGCCCTAGACCCGTTATAAATTCAAAAACATTAATAAACAATTGATTTCGGTACTTGTACCAAGGTGGGAAAGGGCTTCGCCCTAGACCCGTTATAAATTCAAAAACATTAATAAACAATTGCTTTCGGTACTTGTACCAAGGTGGGAAAGGGCTCCGCCCTAGACCCGTTATAAATTCAAAAATATTAATAAACAATTGCTTTCGGTACTTGTACCGAGGAGTGGGAAAGGGCTCCGCCCTAGACCCATTATAAATTCAAAAACATTAATAAACAATTGATTTTGGTACTTGTACCGAGGAGTGGGAAAGGGCTCCGCCCTAGACCCATTATAAATTCAATATGCTATTATGCAAATTTTTTAAGAGTATAAAAATTGACAGATTCTCCAGCCAAATATTAATCTTAATGCCTCAAAAAAAGGTAAATCCAAATAAAATGTAAATGATTTTCCAAACTGTCTACCCATTTCTGTAAATAGTGTGCTTAAATTTTCAAAATATGTTGGACCTTTTAAGCTTACTTTTATTGCATTTTTTGGAATAGAGAACAGGTTGAAAACAGGTTTGCCTTTTGGTTCTATAGAAGGAATGAGGGCAATAGGTATTTTATCGAAGGTATATTGTATTTTTTTACAGAGACTATTAAAATTACGTGAGTCATTATCGTTATAATATTTGTAGAACAAAACCTCATATAATTCTGAATCGTCGTTAGAATAGGTTTTAGGTTTGCCAATATCAAACAACACTCTCTCATATAACATACAATACAAAGGAACTTCAACAACTTGAGAAGTCGATAACATCCTTACACACTTCTCACATGCAGTATCTCCATCTCTTAACATAACCGCCGTTGAGCTTGCTTTTTCAGTATCTTCCATCAATATTGCAATGTAATAGTTTAGTAGATTGAGTGTTTTTTTAGCTTTACCTTCAAGATAGGATTTTGACATAAAGGAAAGGCCTTTTTGTATATCTTTATCATAAAGACTTAAAGCAATGTTTATATAAGAATAATTTAATATTTTGTTGGCTGCTTCAATAAATTTATAACATTGAGCATAGTTTCTTTCTCTAAGAAAGAAAAGACTCATGGTTAAATAGCTTAATCCATTTTTTGGATATTTCTCTATTAAATCACTAAGGTAATTAAAAGAATCTTCATCTTTTCTAATTATTTTTAGAAAACCTAAATTAACCTGAGAATCATAATTATTGTAGTTGATAAGAAACATTTTTTCAGCTTTCTGGTAATCACTACGTAAAAGATGCATCAATCCAAACTGATTATTGTATTCTTGAATGCTTTTGTTTGCTAATCTTAACTCGAAAAAATAAGCAAGCTTTTGGTTTGATAAATCAATATCGTTAATCATTAGGTCAAACCAATTATTAAGATTATTTATTGAAACATTTAATTTTTCGATTTCGTAGTCGGGTTTGTATACTACTTTGACTTTTTCCTTTTTTTCTTCTTTTTCTGTTATCTTAATTCCTTTTTTTTCAAGCTCTTTTTCTAATTCTTTTTTTACTTGATATATTTTTTTTAACTTATCTTCTTGTTTATCGTTTTGTTTTTCATTCATTGATTTCTACCCTCCTACCCATCGAAAAACTATAATATTCATTTTTTCCTATTATAACATGGTCGTTCATTGGAATACCTATTATTTTTCCGGATTCAGCAATTGTTTTTGTAATTTCGACATCGTTTATACTAGGGGTTGAATCTCCAGAAGGATGATTATGAACTATAATAAGAGAGATTGAATTGTGTATTATTGCTTCTCTAAAAATATCTCGTGGATGTACCATCGACATATTTGCTGTTCCATTACTAATATTTTTTATGGTAATAATGTTTAATTTTGAATCTAAAAATATTGCCCTTACTGTTTCGCTTTTTAAATGAATCATATCTTGACATATATTATATGCTTCATAGGGAGAGGTAATTTTATCTTGTTTTTCTCTTAATTTTTGTAGATGGAATCTTTTCCCTATTTCAAGGGCAGCTTTTAAGTTGATAGCGCTAACCCTTCCAACTCCTTTTTTACTTGATAGTTCTTTAAGAGAAGCCTGTTCTAGGGTAGGAAGTGTTTTATATTCGTCTAGCAATAATTGAGTGGCCTCAAAAACATTTATTCCTTTTACTCCATGCCTTATAATCAGTGCGATTAACTCAGCATCAGTTAGACTTGAAGGGCCATATTTCTCAAGCTTTTCTCTAGGCAATAGTTCCTCATCCATCTTTTTCTCCTTTTTATTGAACTGTAGATATGAACTTGTTAATTTCTCTGAATAATTTTGCAACGGGTAGTCCCATTATGTTGTAGTAATCTCCTTCAATTTTTTTTACAAATACTGCAGCAAAATCTTGTATTGCATAGGCACCCGCCTTATCATACGGAGAATAATTTGTTATGTAATAGTCAATAAGTTTATCTTCTAATTCGTAAAAGGTAACATGCGAAACTTCAGAAAATGATGTTGCCTTTTCTTTTGTTCTTAAGGTCACACCAGTATAAACTTGGTGGGTGCACCCAGACAAGGTTTTTAAAATTTTAAAAGCTTCATCATAATCTTTAGGTTTTCCAAAAATAGTATTGCCTAAAGCTACTATAGTATCAGCTGTAATTAATAGTTCTTCATGAAATAGAGGAATATCATGGCTCTTGTTTAGAGATATTTCTTTTACCATTTCTTGTGGGTTATTTGAAGTACTTTTTTCATTATTGTTTGATACTCTAATTGAAAAGTCTTTTACTATCAATTTTAGTAGTTGCTGTCTTCTGGGAGAAGACGAACCTAATACTATTTTAATTCTTGAATTGATCAAATTTTACACTCCTTAATATTGCGCTAACTATTGTGGAATTGATAAAAGCTGTGATGACACCAAAAAATAGCATATAGGGATAGTACCATATTATTCCTTTTGATTTTACAATAAATATGCCTGCTATTAGTGTTTGAACTGTATTACTGAAAAAAGCTCCTATTTCACTTATTCCTAGTACACTAGCTTTTTTCATTAGTTTGAAAGAGATCGACATAGTAAGCGCGCTCGCAACTGCACCACCTAACCCCATCCAAAACATTGGTGATAAAAATCGACCACTTAAAATAGAACCTAACAATGTTTTTAGTAGGGCTATGTATAATGTATTGGTTAACCCAACATCTGTTACTACAGAAAGGAGTAACGGAAAATTAGAAAATCCCCAACGTGCTCCTGGAATAGCTACCGGAAGTGGTAAAAAACTTTCGACATAATAAACAGCAGACGCTAGGGCAGTTAAGATAGCAATGTATGATATTTTTTTTGTTTTCACCATGTGTATAAATCGACTCCTGCTTTGTTTTGATTTCCAGTAGGTTTAACAACTACTTTATTAGGTATGCAAATAATGGGTTGGTTTGGTGTGCTTACCCAGCCAGTAGTTTCACAAATTTTATCTGGACAAGTAGCCTCATTAACCCTAACAGCATTATTAAAATATTCAACATTCATCAAGAACTCTTCGTCTTCGTTGTATATACTGTAAGTGCCTTCTTTACGAATTTCTAATATTATTTTACCTTTTAAATAAACTTGAGCTCCGTCTACCAGTCCTGCTGAACGAAAAAAAGTTATAGACATAAAAAAAAAGATTATAATAAAAATAATAATCAAAATGAAAATGTCACTCTTTTTTGCAAACTTCATTATTTAATTTTCTCCCTAAAATAATCAAATCCACTTGTTTTTGTACTTTCACCTGTAGGAGAAATTACAAGAGCTTGAATACCAAAATCAGTAAAATGCTCTAGTGCAGGATTATCATATCCTAAAACAAAAAGAGCGGTTGAAAAGACATCAGCAATCATCACATTTTCTGATATAACTGTTACACTTACCGCACCTGTTGCAGGATAACCTGTCTGTGGATCTATTATGTGGTGGTATTTTATCCCGTCTGAAATGAAATATCTTTCATAATTACCAGAAGTAGCAACTCCACCATTTGTAAGATAAATTGTATCTATTGATGTAAAGTATTCGTCTGAAAAAGGATCCCTTATACCTATAACCCAAGCAAGCTCTTTAAACTTTGGACCTATAATACCTATATCTCCACCAGCATCAATAAACCCTGTTGCTTTTGGATCTACTTCTCTAATTCTTTGAATAACCAAATCAACGGCATATCCTTTAGCTATTGCTCCTAGATCCACTTCTACTCCTTCTTTTAAAAGAGAAACTTGCATATTATCTTTGTCAATATCAATAAATCTATAATCTACATAACTCAATGCTTCATTAATTTCTTCCTGAGTAGGTACTCGTTTTGTAGAAAACTCATCATCAAATCCCCAAAGTTTAATTAATGGTCTAACGGTTGGATCAAAAGCTCCACCAGTCAAAGCAGCATAATTATATGCAGATTGAAACAAAAATAATGCTTCTTCATCTACTGTTACTGTTCCATTTTGGTTTAAAATAGATACTAGACTGTCCTGCACATTGGGACTATATTTATTATGAATCCTTAAAAACTCTTTTTCTGCAATATTAATTAAAACATCAGAAGACACTTTATCTCCTGCTAAATTAACCCTAATTACCGTTCCTAAAGACGGAAAAATTTTTTCACTGTAAACCGGAGTAGGCTTAGAAAAAATAAGTAAAGATAGCAGAACAACTCCAACCGCTATTGCTGCAATATATATGTATAGTCTTATACTTCGACCACTTTTCTTCCGCAATTTTCGCACTCTCCTTTTGGGTTTAAACCTTTTATATCAATATTATATCCATTTCTCGAGATAAGAAGAACGCCACAATCCGGACAATATGTGCTTTCATATTCTGGTTTCCTGACGTTTCCAAGATAAACAAAATTAAGATATTCCTTAGCTAATTTATATGCCTCTTCCAAAAAAGAAAGGTTCGTAGCTGGTTTATCAAACTTATATGAGGGATGATATCTAGATAAATGAAGGGGTATGTCTTTTGATAAGCTTGACAACCAAATAAATTCTTTTTCTAGCATATCTAAATCATCATTTATCGTAGGAACAATCAACGTTGTTACCTCGACATGTAAATTACTTTCTATCGATAGTTGTATGGTTCGTTTAACTGGTTCTAAGCTACCTTTTAAATATTTCCTATATATCTTATCATCAAAACATTTTAAATCAACGTTTAAAGCATCAATATATTGTAACATTAATTTTAAAGCTTCTTCGTTGATATAGCCATTTGTTACCAAAACGTTGTAATTTTCAGGATCCGCATATTTAATTGCTCTTGCTGAATCTAACACAAACTCGAACCATACTATTGGTTCAGAGTATGTATAAGCTACTCCATGAACATTTTCATAATTTTCGAGTATAGCAGGTAATGCTTTAGGAAATACCTTTCTTAGATTTGTAGGTTTTTCTTGAGATATATCGTAGTTCTGACAAAAAGGGCATTGTAAATTGCATCCCCATGTTCCTAAAGAGAGTATTTTTTCTCCCGGATGAAAATGATAAAGGGGCTTTTTCTCCATCGGATCTAATCCCATACTGGTCGTATCAGCATAATTTAGAGAATACATTTCACCACCGATATTTTGTCTAACCCCGCAAATCCCCTTTTTATTTGGATATAATATACACTCGTGCGGGCATAAAGTACATTTTAATATATCGTCTTTGTACACTTCATAAAACAACGAGTTTATTTTCATTAATTATTCACCTCTAAATACTTTAATAATACCTTTCTACAGTAAATCTATATATTTCAACCGGTTCATCTTTATATATACCGGCTTTCATTTTAGCAATTCTTAACTGTTCCTCAACAGTATCTACTCCCTCAATATCTGGTAGCAAAACCCCTTTTTTGTATCCACTTTTTACAACTACGCCATAAACCTTGGGATTAAGATCTTTTGTATCTTCAACCTTTTCTAAATCTGATAATATATCAACTGAAATAACCAAATCTTCTAGCTCTGATGGACTAACTGGAGGAAATCTAGGATCCCTAGTGGCGGCAGCAATAGCATTTTCTTGTATTTCTTCAATAAGATTTTTATATATAGGAAATATTGTTCCTATACAACCTCTTAATTGTCCATCTTTTTTGTGAATGCTAACAAAACAACCTCTCTTTTTAGCAAATATTTCTTTTGGAAGTGTGTCATCAAATTTTATTCTTTTTTTATCTTTAACATAATTTTCTATTACTTTTTGAGCCCAAATTACATAAGGATGACTTTTATCCATTTGTATAAGATGCTCCTTTCTTACAAAACAAACTTTTTGAAAACTATATTTTAAAATATAACAATTATTAAATGATATATTAAACTTTATTTTTCATTTGTGAATTATAATATGGAATGAGTATGAATTTATTAGTTTAACAAACTTTTATAAAATACTGACGGTATAAGGAGATTTAGTTGATATGGCAAAGTACAACAAAACAATGATCCTTTCAATCATGGAAGCATCTAGCTATAATGCTTTCTATATAGCTACTCAGGGCTTTATATTTACAACTCTTGCTCTATATTTTAACGCTTCGCCTTTGTATATATCAATAATGACCTCTTTTCCAATTATAGCACAAATGTTTCAAATTTTTACTCCAAAAGTAAATAATATGATTGGTTCAAGGAAAAAAGGGATGGTCGTAAACGCTTTTGTATCGAGGAGTTTGTTCCTTGTTCTTCCAATATTAATTTTTCTTGATGTGAGATCTAATAATTCTTTATTATTAATTATTTTACTTTTTTCTTTTTTTGGTACGTTTGTGGGTAATACGTGGACTGCTTTGATGAAAGAAGTTGTTCCTTTTGACTTAAGAGGAAAATATTTTGGTATCAGAAATATTTTTTCTTCAATCGCAGGTATGGTTATGTTATTTTTGTACACAAAATTACTAGAACTTCCTAATCTAAAAACTGGTCTTCTATTTGTGACTATCCTAATGTCTTTTTTTGCAATCCTTTCAGCCTTTTTATTATCAAAGCATGAATTTCCTCAGAATAATGGAGAAGAAAAATTTTTAAAAATTAATCTAGCTCAACCTTTTAAAGACAAAAATTTCAGAAATTATTTAATATTTATCTTTTTTTGGAATTTTGTTATAGAATTTTCTAAACCCTATTTTTCTTACTTTGAAGTTGCTATATTAAACGTTGACTATAATTATTTGGCAGCGATGAGTATTCTTAACAGTGTTGTGGCAATACTTCTTTATTTAGTTTATGGAGCTCTTGCAGACGCCTTTGGAAGCAAAAATGTATTGACTTTAGGTATTTTTTTATCTACTTTTAGCCCTTTAATGTACTTCCTTATGACCCCAAGTAATTATAGAAGTATTTTATTCTTAAACGCTATTTTTTCTGCTTTTGCGTGGTCTGCAATTAACTTATCTATATTCAATTTATTGTTAGAATTAACTAAAGATCCTTCTGAGAATTATATTGCAGCAAATTCTCTTATGGGAGGAATGGCTGCAATATCAGCCTCACTTATTGGAGGTTCAGTTGCAAACGTTCTTAAAGACACTCAAATTAATTTTTTAGGTGATACCTATCACGGTATCCAAATAATTTTTATTATAGGGTTTGTTTTGAGAATTATTTCTGTTACAATATTGAGTGAGGTAGAGGCAATTCAAAAACCTATGAGATATAAAGGGGTTTTTTCAACAGAAGGCACCCTATCTAGAAGCAGGGAAACTGATATGCCTTTCGTTGAATTTTTTCAAAAAAGGAAACCACCTTTAAAAGACAAGCAATATACGCAAGAACAACCGGAAAATGACGAAAACAAAGAACCTCAAAAATCTGAAGAATCAAATAAACAAAGTAGCCCTACTACAGATGAAGAACAATTGAAACAAGAGTGAAGTATAATATTATGGACAAATTAATTTATACTCATATATCTATTATTCAATAATAAAAAGGTTATGATACAAAACCTTAGTTGTATTTTGTTTTGAATAAATAAAAAGCTATTGTATTTTTTTAATGTAAGTGAGTGGGTACAGGGCAAAGCCCTCTCTAATCCCTCTACAACTAATATTTATAATCAAATAAAAATACACTCTTTTTAATTAGGAGGATTCATATAATGGACATAGGAACTAGATATGAACCACATACTTTAGAAAATAAATGGTATAAAACGTGGGAGGAAAACCATGCTTTTGAGCCAAAAAAGGATGGAAATGGAAAGTTTAGTATAGTAATCCCCCCACCCAATATAACCGGAAAATTGCATATGGGACATGCATTAAATATAGTGCTTCAAGATATTGTTGTTCGCTACAATAGAATGAAAGGGGTAAAGACTTTATGGGTTCCTGGCGAAGATCATGCTGGAATCGCTACTCAACATGTTGTTGAACAGTATTTATTAAAAGAAGAGGGTAAGAGGAAAGAAGACTTTGATAGGGATGAATTTATTGAAATAGTTTGGGATTGGGCTAATAAATATCGAAACCATATCAGAGATCAAATTAGAACTTTAGGTGCTTCAGTAGATTGGAGTAGAGAAAGATTTACATTAGATGAAGGCTTAAACAAGTCAGTAAGAAACGCTTTTGTTTCTTTATATAATGATGGCTTAATATATAGGGGAAAGTACATAGTAAACTGGTGTCCTTCGTGTGGGACCGTTCTTGCTGATGATGAAGTTGAGCATCATGAAGATAAAGGTAAGCTATGGTATATTAAATATCCACTTGAAGGAGAAGATGGTTTTGTTGTAGTAGCTACTACTAGACCGGAAACTATGCTTGGAGATACAGCTTTAGCGGTGAATCCATCAGATGATAGATATAAGGATATTATTGGTAAGACTGCAATTTTACCGTTAGTTGGAAGAAAATTACCCATAATTGCAGATCCTTTTGTTGATCCAAAATTTGGAACTGGCGTTGTTAAAGTTACTCCAGCTCATGACCCTAATGATTATCAGATGTGGGCAAGACATAACTTAGATATGATTCAAGTTATAGATGAACACGCTAAGATAAATGAAAACGGTGGAAAATATAAAGGATTAGATAGATATGAAGCTAGGAAAAGAATTATTCAAGATTTAAAAAATGAAGAATTTTTAGTAAAAGAAGAAAATTACATACATGCGGTTGGCCATTGTTATAGATGTAATGATATTGTAGAACCTCTTCTTTTAGACCAATGGTTTGTAAAAACAAAACCATTAGCTCAAAAAGCTATTGAGGTTGTTGAAAACGATAATATTAAATTTTATCCTGAAAGATGGAAGAAAACTTATCTTAACTGGATGTATGAAATTAGAGACTGGTGTATTTCCCGACAACTATGGTGGGGTCACAGAATCCCAGTCTGGTATTGCCAAGATTGTGGCCATATAAATGTATCTGTTGAGGATATAGAGCACTGTGGAAATTGTGGCTCAAAAAATATTAAACAAGATGAAGACGTTCTAGATACGTGGTTTTCATCAGCCCTTTGGCCTTTTTCAACACTTGGCTGGCCAGATGAAACAGAAGATCTTGCTACTTTTTATCCTACCGATTTGTTGGTAACTGGATTCGATATAATATTTTTTTGGGTTGCTAGAATGGTAATGTTTGGAGTAAAATTTATGGGGGATGTCCCTTTTCACGACGTCTATATTCATCAACTTGTTAGAGATAAATATGGAAGGAAAATGTCTAAATCTCTAGGCAATGGGATTGACCCTACAGAAATGGTTGCCCAATATGGCACAGATCCTGTAAGGTTCACTCTTGCTATTTTAGCAGCTCAAGGTAGAGATTTAAAATTGGACATCAGATTTTTTGATTCTTATAGGAAGTTTGCTAACAAGATTTGGAACGCTGCTAGATTTGTTTTACTAAATATTGATGATTATAGTAAACTTGAGTTAAATGAAGGCGATTTGAAGATTGAGGATAAATGGATTTTAACAAGATTGAATAGTACTATTGAAGAAGTAGAAAAGTATATTGATGATTATTTGTTTGATCAAGCAGCAAAACTTTTATATGAGTTTTTTTGGAATGAATTATGTGATTGGTATATAGAAGCTTCTAAGAATCGATTGAAATTGGAAGGAAAAGAAAAATTAATCGTTCAAAACGTTCTAGTTAAGGTTTTTGATAGTTCTTTACGTTTGTTACATCCTTTTATGCCCTACATAACAGAAGAGTTATGGCAAAAGCTTCCTATTGATAAGGATTCAGAATTATTGATAACTGCAAAATGGCCCATTAGCGACAAGAATTTAAATTTTGAAAAAGAAACTCAAGATTTTATAAAAATAATGGACTTAGTGCGAGAAATTAGAAATGTTAAGGCTGAGATGAATATTCCTCAAGTTCAAGAAGTTACTTTAAATTACAAGGTTATGAAATCTTTGGAAGATTGGTTTGAAGTCAATAAAGAATTAATTTCAAATCTTGGATTTGTGAGAAACATTATTCAAATAGAGAAAAAACCCGAAAGTTCAGCTACCGTTTATGTTGACGAAAATATGGAAATTTACATGCCTTTGGGAGATCTGATTGATATAGAAGCTGAAAGACAAAGAATTTCCAAGAAATTAGAAAAGATTAAAAAAGATATTGAATTATACGAAAAAAAGTTGTCTAATAAAAATTTTGTAGAAAAAGCAGATCCGGAAGTTGTTAGTGAAACTAATGAGAAATTAGAAGAGAGTAAAAAACAGTACGAAAAATTATATCATTTGATGAAGGAGATTAATTAAATGGAATTTGCTAATTTAATAGATAACCTTTATGAAAGAGGATCTGCAAATTTTGCAATTAAGTTAGGATTGTCTAGAATTGAAGAGTTAGTTCAAAGAATAGGAAACCCACAAAATAAATTTAAAATTATTCATATTACAGGAACAAATGGAAAAGGCAGTGTTACTAAGGCTGTTTCTGATATTTTTATTGGTCAAGGTATGAAGGTCGGAACTTATATATCACCTCATCTTGTTTCAATAACTGAAAGAATCAAGGTAAATAGTACAAATATATCAGAAAATGAGTTTGTCCAAACATATATTGAAATCGAAGATGCAATAAAAGACATGGATAATAAGGGTGTCGATTTTTCTCCATCTTTTTTTGAAATTATGACTGCTTTAGCTTTTAAATTTTTTGAAAAAGAGAAGGTAGATTTAGCCGTATTAGAGGTAGGGCTGGGGGGAAGATTAGATGCTACAAATGTTGTAAATTCTGATGTATCTGTTATTACATCTATTGCTATAGACCATACTAAGACGTTGGGTGATTCTTTGGAAAAAATTGCCTATGAAAAAGCAGGCATTTTAAAAAAAGACAACTTTTTAATTTTGGGCAATATAGATCATGCCCCAAAGAAGGTTATCTTAGATAAGGCTGAAGAAGTAGGAGTAAAAAAGATATTTGAATACAACAAGGATTTTCGTTACGAGAATCCTAGATTTCATATCAACGAAAATATGTTAAATTATAAGGGATTAAAATTAGATCTCAACGACCTACAATTTAAAGCTAATGGTACTTTTCAGATGCAAAATGTAACTATTTCTTTAGCAGCGGCCGAAGCATTTGCTGAAAAATATGGAATAAATCTATCTGTAGACAAACTTAGAGACTCTATGAAAAACTTTTTTTGGGAAGGACGTTTTGATTACACAGAAATAAACGGAAAAAAACTCATTTTAGATGGTGCACATAATGTAGCTGCAGCAGAGCAACTGAAAAATAGTGTTGAGGTTTATTGTTCCAACGATAAGAAGACTGCGATGATAGGCATTTTGAATGACAAAGATTATATTAATATTGCAAAAATAATATCACCAATCTTTGATAAAATTATTATTACTTCTGTTCCAACATCTAGAGGAAAAGACCCAGCAGCAGTATTTGAGGAATTTAAAAAATGGAATAATAATGTTGAATTCATTCCAGATACTTCTGAAGCTTTTATGAAACTCTTTTCAGAAAAAAGCGATGTCTATTTTGTTACGGGTTCTTTGTATTTGGTTGGGAAGATTAAAGAATATCTTTCTACCAATTTGATTTTTTCAAAATAAGAAAAGGTAGGTTCTCATGATAAGAAAGATTAAGGCGATAATTGAAGATATTGAAGATGAAATTATACTTATAAGGATAGGGGATATAGTACTGGAAGCCTATCCATCTTTTAAGGTGTTACAAAATCACAACGTTGGCGATAAAGTGGATTTTTATGTATGTCTAGAAACAAATGAGTGGAACACATCAATGTATATATTTGAAGATAAGTTTGAAAGAGATGTTTTTGAAGCTTTGAAAAAAGTGTCTAAAATGGGGCCAAGAACATCTTCTAAGATTTTAAAAAAAGTCAGTGCTGAAATGCTTGTTGGTATGATCAATGCACAAGATATTAATGGACTTTCTGGATTACCAGGTGTGGGTAAAAAAACTGCAGAACGTATGATAGCTGAACTATCGGAAGCTTTTAACAATTTTGCACAATTTTCAACTGATTTATCTTCAACCAAAAATGTTAGAGATGCCCTTGAAGCTTTAGAAACATTGGGGTTTCAAAGGTATGAAGTTATGAAGATAATTAACGAATTAGACTTGAAAAATATGTCAACAGAAGATATAATTAAGAATTGTTTGGCAAAGTTGTGAATTTACTTATAAAGGTAGGGAAAGAAAGTGAGAGTTTTGATATTGGCAGCTGGTCAAGGAAAAAGAATGAATTCAAAAATTCCAAAAGTAGCTCACAAAATTCTCGATAAACCCATGGTTAATTGGGTGATTGAAGTGGCTCAAAAGGTTTCAGATGAAATTGCTATCGTATTGGGAACTGGTTTTGACATAGTTAAGCAATTGATTGATACTAACATAACTATATATGAACAAAAAGAACGATTGGGTACTGCACATGCTGTTATGTGTGCAAAAGATTTTTTGAAAAATGGGGATAATGTTTTAGTATTATATGGCGATGTACCTTTTATATCGTATAATACTTTAAATTTACTATACAATACTCACTTAGAACATAATAATGATGCCACTGTATTATCGGTTGTTCTAGATGATCCAACTGGTTATGGAAGAATCATAAAAGATTCAAAAAATCGTTTGATTAAAATAGTAGAGGATAAAGATGCTTCTGTTAATGAAAAAAATATAAAAGAAGTGAATACAGGAATAGCTATTTTCAAATCTGATAAATTGAAAGATTCTTTGAATAAGATTTCTCCCCAAAATGCACAAGGGGAATACTATTTAACTGATGTATTTTTATTTTTTGATAAAACTGAGGTTATTCAATTAGAAAATAATGTAGAAGTGCTTGGTATAAACGATAGAATTCAGCTTTTTGAAGTAGAAAGAAAGATAAGAATGGAAATAATGAAAAAGTTGATGTTAAATGGTGTTACCATTGTTGATCCTTATTCAACATATATATCCCCTGATGTAGAAATTGGTATGGATACTATAATTCAGCCTCAAACATTCATATACGGGAAAACAAAAATTGGTGAAAATTGTGACATTGGACCGTTAACTAGAATAAAAGACTGTATTATTGGAAATAATGTCAAAATATTGCGTTCAGAATGTGAGTTAAGTGAAATAAAAGACAATGTTAAAATAGGACCATTCTCTCGATTAAGAGAAGGAACATTCCTAGAAGAAAATGTTAAAGTTGGTAATTTTGTTGAGACAAAAAAAACTCATATATCTTCAAACAGTAAAGCTCAACATTTAACATATTTGGGAGATACTTATGTAGGTAAGAATGTAAATATTGGTGCAGGTACTATTACTTGCAACTATGATGGAAAAAATAAGTATCAAACTTATATTGACGATTATGCATTCATCGGTAGCAATACTTCTTTAGTTGCTCCTGTAAAAGTTGGTAAAAATTCATTGATAGGAGCAGGTTCTGTAATAACAAAGGATGTTCCTGAAGATTCATTGGCTTTAGGTAGGGCGCAACAGATTAATAAGCTTAATTGGGTAAAGGAAAAAAAGGAAAATAATTCGAAGGGAGAATAAAAATGTCAACAAATGAACAGCAATTCAAGATCTTTGCGGGTAATTCTAATCCTCCTTTAGCCAAGAAGATTGGTGAATATATGGGTACAAGGCTTGGCGACTGTGAGGTTTCAACCTTTGCAGACGGAGAAATTAATGTGCGGATAAATGAAACTGTAAGAGGTTTTGATGTTTATGTTATCCAATCCTTTTCTCCACCCGTAAACAACCATATCATGGAATTGCTTATTATGATTGATGCGTTAAAGAGAGCCTCAGCCGGTTCAATTTCTGTAATAATTCCTTACTATGGTTATGCTAGACAAGATAGAAAAGCTAGAGGTAGAGATCCAATAACTGCTAAACTAGTTGCTAATTTAATTACTGTTGCAGGTGCAACGAGGGTCGTTACGATTGATTTACACGCTGAGCAAATTCAAGGCTTTTTTGATATCCCTGTAGACAATCTTTGGAGCTATCCAATATTCACTAAATATTTTTTAGAAGAAATTAAAATTCCTTCTAAAAACACTGTTGTAGTCTCCCCTGATGTAGGTGGAGTTAAAAGAGCTAGAAAATTTGCAGAAAAACTTGGTTGCCCTTTAGCTATTTTAGATAAAAGAAGACCTAAAGATAACGTAGCAGAAATTATAAACCTTATTGGCGATGTTAAAGATGCAAATTGTATACTATTTGATGATATAATAGATACAGGCGGTTCTCTCCTGGCTGCATCAGAAGCATTAAATAAAGCTGGAGCAAAAAGCATAATTGCTTGTGCAACGCATGGAGTATTTTCTCAAAACGCCGTTGAAAATTTACAAAATTCAAGAATTGATAAAATTATCGTTACAGACACAATATATCATAAGCAATTGCCAGATAAATTTATTGAATTACCTTGTTCTTCTTTGCTAGGTGAAGCAATAGTGCGAATAAGGAAAAATTTATCTGTTAGTATACTATTTAGATGAATATTTTTGAATTTAAACATGGGTTAAGGGTAGTAACCTTAACTTGATACAAGATAACAAATTTAATTAAACTCTTATCATTTTAGAATTTATATAATAACTTTAAATTAGGTAATTTAGGAGGTTAAGATATGGCACATGCTTATACTTTAGAGGTACTTGAAAGAGATCCAAAATTAAAAGCCAACAAACACAGAAAGGAAAATCTAGTTCCGGCAGTAGTATATGGTCCTTCTATGAAAGAAAATAAGTGTATAAATATACGAACAAATGACGTAGAAAGACTTATTGAAAAGGCTACAGCTACTACATTAATTGAGTTAAATATAACTGGTGAAAGTTCTAATGAAAAACTTACTGTTTTCATTAAAACTATACAGAGACATAAAGTAACTGATAAGCCTATCCATCTAGATTTTTATTGTCCACAAGAAGGAAGAAAAATGAATATTAATATTCCTATTTCCTACTTAGGTGAACCAGCAGGAGTTGAACAAGGAGGTACGCTTAATATCTATTTACACGAAATTCCAGTAGAAATTTTACCTTCTGACATTATAGAAAGTCTTGAATTAGACATCTCAGATTTACAAATTGGAGATAACATCACTATCGAAGATATCAAAAAACTTCTTCCAGAAAGCGCTGAGATTCTTTTAGATGATGAAGAAGTTTTAGCAGGAGTCATTGAACCTAGAGAAATAGTAGAAGAAGAAGAGGTTGTGGAGGAAGAGGTTGAAGAAGGTGAAGCTCCAACAGAACCTGAAGTAATCAAAGAAAAAGCACCTACAGAAGCAAAGGAAGAAGAATAATCAATGAAGAATTTAGTAATAGGTTTGGGAAACCCAGGCCCGCGTTATGTTTTTACAAAGCATAACGTGGGTTTTTTAGCTTTAGATAGATATAAAGAGAAGAAAGAAAAATTTTATGATATTAAAAATATTTCCGGAAGAAATTTTGAAGGATTTAGTATCAACGGGAATTTATTTATTAAACCTCTTACTTATATGAATTTAAGTGGAGAGGTTTTACCTGCTGTATTTAAAAAGTATGGTAAAATTGAAGAAAATTTAATTGTTATTTATGATGATATTTGGCTCAACTTTGGTGAAATAAGAATAAGAAAAAATGGTTCTGATGGTGGACACAAAGGAATGAAATCACTAATCTCGGTGTTAAAAAGCACTGAATTTCCTAGAATTAGGATCGGTATTAATAAAAATTATGTTCATGGAAGTGGTGATTTAGCTAATTATGTTCTAGCTCCTTTTACAGAGGAAGAATTGTATGAACTGTATATTGTACTTGATGTAGTATGCCAAGCCATAGATTATATATTAGATGGTAAAATAGAAGAGGCAATGAATAAATTTAATGGAAAGAATTTTTTAGAAAATGGACAGTGAAAAGGAGTTCTATCAATGAATGAAGAAAAAATCATGGTTTTTAGTAAAATACTTGAAGAAATTAGAATAGCTATTTTAGAGAACAATAAGTTAACCGAAATTTTTTTCGAAGATTTTGAGACAGACACTAATACAGGTAAAATATTTGTAGGTAAAATTGAAAATGTAGTACCGGGTCTTGAAGCATTTTTTGTCAATATCGGAACGGGGAAAAATGGTTTTTTACGATTTAGAGATACTATTGGGAAAGCAGAAAAATATAAAGTTGGGGACAAAGTTATGGTCCAGGTAAAAAAAGATGGTAGCAGTCGTAAAGGTCCTCAATTATCTATGCATATAAGTATTCCAGGTAAATATTTAGTATATTTACCTTATTCAAACGATAATATAGGAATATCTAGAAAAATCACTCGTCAATACGAACGCCAAAGACTCAGGGATATTTCAAAGAAGATATTAAACAAGGGCGAAGGAATTATTTTTAGAACAAATTCTGAAGGAATGGAAGAGACTGAATTAGCACATGAATTAGATAATCTAAGAAATATATTTAAAAATATACTCGAAAAATATGAATCGTCAAATAAGCCTCAAATTTTGTTTGAAGAAACTGATTTTATGGAATATATATTAAGGGAAAGATTAGATTCAAATACAAAAAAAATCATTGTTGATAACAAACAAATTTATAGAAAATTAAGAAAACTTTTGAAAAATTTTAAATTTAAACCTTTACTAGAGTTAGTTAAAGGTGATTCGTTTAAAGAATATGGTATATATAATCAAATGAACGAGATCTTTAACAAGAAAGTCGATCTGGAAAATGGTGGAATTATAACCATTGATAGGGCAGAAGCTTTAACTGTTATCGATGTAGACTCGGCAAGTAACCTTGAAGGTAAAAATGTTGAAGAGACTTCTTATATAACAAATATAGAGGCCGCAAAGGAGATAGTTAGACAACTAAGATTGAGAAACATTGGAGGTATGATAATAGTAGATTTCATCGACATGAAAGATCCCTTGCATCGAAAAGAGGTCATCGAAGTAATAAAAGAGGAGGCTCAAAAAGATAAATCTAAATTAACTGTTGTAGGATTTACAAATTTAGGACTTTTAGAGCTGATTCGTAAACGTACTACACCTGCTTTAGACTCAGTCGTTTATTTTTCTTGCCCAGTTTGTCATGGAACAGGAAAGATAGTATCTCCATCTATAGTTTTTGGAAAATTACTAAAAGAGATTGAAACTTCTATAAAAGAGATAAAGAAGGATCAAATAAAAGCTATAGAAATTAATGCTTTTCATAATTTATCAGGATATTTAACTTCTTCACTCAAAGAAGACATGGAAAAGAAGTTAAATTTAAAGGTTGACTTTTTATTTAATTGGCATGATCCTAACTCATATAGCATTAAATATAAGGTATAATTTGAATCATACATCTGTGCTATCAATTAAGTACTTTAGAAATAAAGAATTTTCTAAAGATAGCATTTTGAAGTTATAATGGGTACGTGTTACAAATTATTAGGAGGAAATACATGAAAAGAAAAATCCCGTTTTATATTATAGTTGCTGGTCTGGGATTAACTTTTATTGTTAGTACAATTCTTTTATTTTCAAAAGAAGACATATCTATAGCTTATTTAACCACAAATTCCGAACATGAAAAAATCCCTTTCTTAGAATATATAACATCAGAAGAAAAGGCAAAATTGACAGAGAATGTTGGAGATTTTTACTTCCATCAAATTGATGAAAAGAATACAATCTTTAAAAAGATTAAAAAGATAGGTAGTAATCAATTTGTTCTGTTAGTAGAAATCAAAGACCAATACTATGTTTATTTTATTAACGATAATGGAGAAATTAAAAACAAAGTATTTATCGATAGCGGGAACGTTAAACTTAACGATCTAGTCATTAACAACGATAATTTTACTTTTGTGGGACAAAAAAATGGAAAACCCTATGTGTTAAATACCTCAAAAAGTGGTTCGATGAATTGGTCTAATATATTAAACTATCAAGGAATATTCAATACTATTAAAAGTACCTCAAATGGATATTTAGTCGCCGGACAAATCTCAGTAAATAACAATGTACAAGCTTATCTTTCTTTATTAAATCAAAAAGGAGATAGAATTTGGGAAAATACATTCGGAAGAGAAAATGAAGAAAAAATAGTCGATGTTATCGTTAATTCAAACAATATCATTGCTGTTGGTACTTCAAACTCAAATATTGAAAAACAATATAATCTGTTGTTTTTAGAATATAGTAAAGAAGGCTCTCTAATATTTTACGATGAATACGGTAATACCGTATATAACGAGTATCCCAAATCTGTAGCAAGTGACAATCAAGGAAACATATATATAGGAGGATATGCTTCTTCCTTAAATGAAAAAGAATGGAAAAGTTTCTTTATGAAGGTATCAAATTCAATCAAAAATAATAACCTTTTAGATGTCGAATTTTTTGAAATCTTATCTATAAAGCCATTATCAAGAATTGAAGAACTAAAAGTTGTTGATAATACAGTTGTTATTGCTGGGGTATGTGTAGAACAATGGCCTAATTACGATGTGTTTCTTGAAGTCACTAACTTAAATGGTATTGTACTTGAACAAAAAATATACGGTAGAGAAGATCAGGAATTAGTATATTCTTTTGAAATCTCAGATGAAGGTGAGATTATCGGTGTTGGTCAGATAAATAACTCAGAAAATGAAATCTATCCATTATTATTCAAAACAGATTCAAATTATAGAATTCCAGGTTTAGAAAAACCTTGATTGAATATTTAAGTGAGCTATTATTTCAAGTTAAAAATTAAACTTTGAAGTTATAATGGGTCCAGGGCGAGCCCTCTTCCCCAGCGTACAAGTTACCAAAAACTTTAAGCCCTATTTTGTAAAAATCCATTCTAAAACATCTATATAATGAGAATTTCGTAAATTCTAAAGTGAGTAAGTAGAGAAAAAATAGGAGGTAGTTATTATTGAAACCATCTACTGTAAAATATCTTTCAAAAAAAATAATGGAAGCCGGTGAAATTCCATTAATTTGGGGACATTTTGGCGTTGGAAAAACAGATATAGCTCGAGAAATAGCCTCAGAAACTGGCAGAGAATTAATAATATTAATAATTTCTCAAATGGAACCAGGAGATTTAATAGGTTTACCCGCTCGTGGATCTGATAGGACAGTTTTTTTAAAACCGGATTGGTGGCCAGATGAAGACAACGTATTAATAATGATAGATGAAGTTAACCGTGCACATAGATCCATTCGAAATGCTATTATGCAGCTTCTTATTGATAAAAGAATTCATAATCATGTTCTTCCTGAAGGTGCCTGGATTATGGGAGCTGCTAATCCTCCTGATGAAGAATATGACCAAGTTGATTTGATAACAGATCCTGCATTTATGTCAAGATTTTTCCATTTAGAACTTTCTCCTGATGTTGATGATTGGGTTGAGTGGTCTACTAGCAATAATGTATCACCTGAAATCGTTTCTTTCATTAAAGAATATCCTGAATACCTTTCTTCTGATACAATTGTATCTATGAGATTAAATCTTAGACCTAGTCCAAGAAGCTGGTATAAATTAGCTAATGTTTTATCTTTGATGTCGGAAGAAGACATTAAAAACTACGGTTATGTTGTATCCGCAGCAATAGTTGGTTCTGAAGCTGCTAGAACTTTTCTATCATTTCTTGAAAATAAAGTTCAACTACCTGATCCAAAGGAATTATTGTATGAAGGAAAAAATCTAGATAAGATTTCAAAACTTTCAAATGAAGAGAAAATTACACTTATATTTAGAATTAACAATTTTTTCGAATCACTTCAAGAAGAGGATATGATTGCTATTTTGAATGATCAAGATCAAAAAACAATCGCTGATAATTTAAAAAAACTGAGCGATTTAGTACCAAAAGATGCTCTATTTTCTGTATTGAGATTTCTAAATGAAATGATTGAAAAAAACAAGGGGTTAAAAAGAGCTTTTTACGACAAATTACTTGAAGAAATTGCTATAACCCTTGGTGATTCATCTTGGATGGAAGGCATTTAAAATGGAAGATATACTTCAAAAAGCGTGGATTGAATTAGAGAAAGAAAGTTTATTTTTTTCTTATCTAAGAATGAATTTTGATAATGTTCCTACAAAAGCTGTTAGAACCATCAAAGTTTCAATAACTTCTCAAGCTAAGTTCAGAATTATGTACAATCCTAAACGGTTGCAAAATCTTGGGCTAACATTAACAAAAGGCCTTTTAAAACATGAAATTTATCATATTATTCACGGTCATATTTTTATTAAACCAAAAAACAAAAGGGAAAAAGGAATATGGGATTTAGCAATGGATGCTGCAATAAATCAATATATTAGAGAACTTGACGCTTTCGCAGAACCATTAGATGTAATGGTAGCTGAAGGTCATGCCCCGGATAATGAATTCTTTTTTGTAACTGCTCCTATGAATTTATTAAATAAAACAGCTGAAGAATATTATAAGTATATCTTAGATTTTTTAGAAGAAAAAAAGATGGTTGACTTAGAAGAAATAATTGAGAAGAGGGAACAAAATACCGACTCTCATGATTTTTCTTCAGAAATTCCGGAAGAAATGGCTTTTGATATAGTAAGCGAATTTGTAACTCAAGCATACGATAAATCAAAAGAAAATCTTCCAGATGGGGTCGAAATGGCTGTTTCTTTGATGGTAAAAAAACCGTATTTAAATTGGAAAACCCTATTGAGAAGATTTTTTGGTAGTTCTATTGTTGTAGAGAAATATAGAAGTTTGCTAAAACCAAATAGAAGATATGAAGATCAACCTGGATGGGTCACAGAATTAGGACCTAATGTTGCTATAATACTGGATACATCTGGATCGATTATAGAAGAAGAATACAATTCTTTTTTTAATGAAATAGAATCTATCACAAAAAATCTTGGTGGAAAAATTACCTTAGTTCAAGCAGACAGTCAAATTCAAAACGTTATGACATATCACAAAGGAAAATGGGAAGAAATTATTTTGAAAGGGAAAGGTTCAACAGACTTACAACCAGCTGTAGATTATGTTGAAGAAAATATAAGGCCAGAAGGCATTATCGTATTTACAGATGGATGGTTAGAAGTCCCAAATGTTCAAAGACGCGTGCTTTTTGTATTATCTAAAAAGTATAACCCTGATTTTTTTACTCAAGCTACTGAATATTATGGGAAAAACAACGTTGTTATCTTAAATTAACCTTTTGCCTTCTCATTTAATGTTGACAAATTATCTTAATTGTGATACCATATAATACGTCAAAGAAATAATTATTGAAAAAATATATAAACTATAATTAATGTGGTAAGGCCGCATATTAGATTTTTGCGGAAAAAAGTAGAGATCATTGAAAAGTAGATAGAGGGAAAAGAAGAGTTAGGATGAAGGGTTTGATCCTGGCTCAGGGTTAACGCTGGCGGCGTGC
>Ga0209537_1000239_pt1 | contig 66167 bp, 74 predicted proteins | sample BioPla4DNA1_FD_187698 | JGI IMG/M metagenome (GOLD analysis project Ga0209537, IMG submission 187698) | Biogas fermentation microbial communities from Germany - Plant 4 DNA1 (SPAdes) (version 2) | ecosystem: Engineered > Bioreactor > Anaerobic > Digestate | place: Bielefeld, North... | reverse complement strand
TTATCCCTCCCTCCGCTAGCTATATCTTATTAAATAATAAAATCAGCCTTTGGGTACAAATAACACAGTGAATATTATACCTTATATCCTGACAAACTGTCAAGAATTTCATTAACTTTGCACCCTTAATAAATTTCTTTCTTGTTAGCCTGGAGGCCAGTTCAAGGATCTTCCACCTATTAGATGATAATGCAAATGCATTACAGTCTGGCCAGCCTTTTCACCACAGTTGCTAACAACTCTATAACCATCTTCAGCAATACCAAGTTTTTTTGCTATTTCCTTAGCTGCAAGAAATATTTCTCCTATTATACATGCATCTTTTTCTTCTAAATCATTTATACTACTAATATGTTTCCTCGGTATAATAAGTATATGCACCGGTGCTGCTGGATTTATGTCCTTAAAGGCAATTACATTTTCATTTTCAAATACTTTTTCAGAAGGAATTTCTCCATTAATTATTTTACAAAAAATACAGTTTGTCAACAAAGTCACCTCCTCTTTACCATATTATAACTCTACCAATTCTCCATATGCAAATTCTTCTTCAACCTTTACCAATTTTGTTTTGATTATTTTACCAACTACTTCATCATTTTCAAAGGCTGTTACCACCTTAATATAATTAGGAGTATAGCCCTCATAATACCCTTCACCCTTTGAGGATTTTTGTTCATATAGAACTCCCATCTCTTTTCCAATAAAGTTTTCTATGAAGTTTCTTTCGTTTTCGTTATTTAAACTTATAAGCTCAGAGCTTCTTCTTTCCTTTTCAGCAGGAGTTATATCATCTTTAAGCTTAGCTGCTGCAGTACCTTTTCTTGGACTATACTTAAATACATGAGTTTTGCTCAACTTAATATTTTTTAAGAAATTATAGGTTTCTTCAAATTCCTCTTCTGTTTCCCCTGGAAAACCTACAATTACATCTGTAGTTATAGATACATCCGGAATTCGTCTTCTTAATTCAGTTACTATATTTAAATATTCCTCCGCAGTATAGCGTCTATTCATCCTCTTCAAAGTAGTATTGCATCCACTTTGCATAGATAAATGAAAATGAGGACATAGCTTTTCAAGCTTGCTTATTCTATCCATAACACCTTCAGTAAAAAAGGTTGGATCTATAGATCCGATTCGTATTCTCTCAATACCTGGTATTTCATTAATTTTTTCTAATATATCTACTAAAGTTATATTTCCATCTAAATCTACACCATAAGAAGCTATATGTATTCCTGACAAAATAATTTCCTTAAAGCCATGGCTAGCAAGTTCCTTTACTTCTTCAATAACCTTCTCTGGATTTTTACTACATACACTACCACGGGCATAAGGGATTAAACAATAGGCGCAAAATCTATTGCAACCATCTTGAATTTTTAAAAATGCCCTTGTTCTATCCTGATAAGTTTCTATACTAAGATCTTCAAAAACTTTGTTTCTTAGTACATCCTTTACCTGAACTATTTTACTTTTTTCATCTCTAGCTCTATTTACCCAATATACTATATCGCCCTTATTTCTACTGCCTAAAACTACATCTACACCCTCTATGGAAGAAACCTCCTCAGGTGCCACTTGTGAATAGCATCCTACCACTGCTATTACAGCATCATTATTAAACCTTCTAGCACGCCCTATCATCTGCCTAGACTTTTTATCTCCCATATTTGTAACAGTACAGGTATTTATGACATAAACATCTGCAACATCATCAAATTTTACTACTTGATATCCATCTTTTATAAATTTTTCAGCCATGGCTTCAGATTCATACTGATTAACTCTGCAGCCCAAGGTGGCAAACGCTACCTTCATTCTTTCACTCCTCCTAAGTCCCCCAATTCGTATTGCAATAAAGCAGCAGTTACAATACCTGCTGTCTCTGTTCTTAAAATTCTAGGTCCTAAGGTTACAATATGTGCTCCTATAGCTTCCATAGACTTAATTTCCTCTTCTTCAAAGCCACCTTCAGGTCCTATTATTATAGCAACAGTTTTAATTTCATTCTTAATATTTTTGCACATTTTCTTAATACCATAGTGTTCTTTATTTTCATAAGGCACTACAATTAAGTCATACTCTTTTAGATTTTTAATAAGATCGCCAAAAATCATAGGTCCCTTTACTTCTGGAATTAGAGTCCTCTTACATTGCTTGCAAGCTTCCAATGCAATTCTCTTCCATCTATCCGTTTTTTTAAATTCACTAATCTCATTTTTAACCACTACTCTTTCAGTTATGATAGGAATAATGGAATTCACTCCAATTTCTGTAGCCTTCTGAACTATATAATCCATTTTTGAAGACTTAGGCAGACCTTGATACAAATCTATTTGTATATTGCTTTCTGCATTATGCTCAACAGTCTCCAATAAATCAACGGTAACAGAACTTTTATTGATATCAGAGATGCTTCCTAAATACTCTTGACCTTGGGAATTATTAATTATGATTTTATCACCAACCTGCAATCTTAATACCTTATATATATGTTTAACATCATCACCTTCGATAATAGCTTTTTTTCCTATTATATTATTAGGTGTTACGAAAAACTTATGCATAACCAATCTCCTTATAGATATTCAGAAACTATGCAAACCCATTCTCCATCATATAGGGTTTCCTTAATAGCAAAACCTGAACTTTTTAATTTTTCAACTACCATACTTTCTCTTTCCTTAATTATTCCTGAAGCTATAAAAATGCCACCTTTTTTCAAGCATTCCTTCACCTGATCCACAAGAACAATAATAATCTCTGCAAGTATATTAGCTACTACTAAGTCTCCTTTACCTTCTACTACATCCATTAAATTACCTTCAAGTATTTCTATGTTATTTAAATTGTTTAAAGCTACATTTTCTTTAGCAGAATCTACAGCTACAGGATCTAAATCCACACCTACTACATGATTTGCTCCCATCTTTGCTGCAGCAATAGCTAAAATTCCAGAACCAGTACCAATATCAAAGACAGTGGTATCAGCCTTTACATACTTTTCTAAAGCTAATATACACATCCTTGTTGTTTCATGGGTACCTGTACCAAAAGCCATACCTGGATCCAACTCAACAAGCAGTTCATTTTCAGAAACTTGATATTCTTCCCAAACAGGCTTTATAACTATTTTTCCTCCTATTTTTGTAGGCTTGTAATACTTTTTCCAGTTGTTAGCCCAGTCTTCTTCCTTTACCAATTGGCAGGTTACAGTACCTTCTCCCACATCTATTCCCATATCAATTAACTCTTGAACTTTTTCTTTAACATAGGATAGAAGCTCTTCCTCGCTTTCACTTTCATTAAAATAACCTCTAACCACCGCAGCTTTGCCACCATATTCTAAAATATTTATATCTGCAAAATCCCAGGTTAGCGGTCCTTGTTCCCTATTAAGTATATCGTTAGGATCCTCCACTGATACACCCTTTACATCCATACCATAAAAAATACCGCTTATTGGCTCTATGGCTTCACTCTTTGTAACTACCTTAACTTCATACCATCTGCCGCTCATTTTTTCCCCTCCTAAGTAATGCTTCTCATCTATAAATAAAATACTATCATATTTATCTAAGTTTTATCTATAGTTAATTATTTTAAACATAAAAGATGGATAAAAGTTCAGAGAAAATCTCTGAACTTTAACATACTAATTAAAATCTCTATTTATCTTTCCCAAATATTTTCCCTTTAAAAATACTACCTTTTTTTGTTTCCTTAGTTTGATCCCATTGTTCTCCACTGGCCTCCATAAATAGCTTCAGCGCTTCCACTTGTTTTTCGTTTAGTGACTTAGGCACATCCACTATTATATTAACATATTGATCTCCTCTACCAGATGAATTAACTCTAGGTACACCCTTACCTTTTAATCTAAAAATGGTACCTGGTTGAGTTCCTGCAGGAACACTATACTTAACATCTCCATCAACGGTAGGCACTTTTAATTCTGTTCCTAAGGCAGCTTGTGCGAAACTAATATGAGCGTCAATATAAATATCCACACCTTTTCTTTTAAATACTGGGTGAGAGGCAACTTTTAATCCTATATATAAGTCTCCTGGAGGTCCTCCATTAACGCCATGTTCTCCTTGTCCTCTCAATGGAATGATATTATCATTATCAACACCAGCAGGTATATTAACCTTTATCTTTCTGTGCTTTCTTTCCTTACCTTTACCTTTACATGTAGGACATGGATCATTGATGATTTTTCCTTTTCCTCCACACTTATCGCAATGTGATGTAGTTACAAAGCTTCCCAATGGAGTAGCTCTCTGTATCCTTATTTGACCTGTACCACCACATCTATCACAGGTAATAGGGCTTGTTCCAGGTTTCGCTCCATTACCGCCACAGGTTTCACAAGTTTCATGACGGGTTACGTTAATCTCTTTTTCAACCCCAAATACCGCTTCTTCAAAAGTAAGCTTAAGGGTCATTTCTATATCATCACCCTTTTGAGGTGCATCTTTCCTTCTCCTACCTGAAAATCCTCCTCCAAAGAAGCTTTCAAAAATATCTCCAAAGCCCATATCAGAAAAATCAAAACCGCCAAAACCATCGAAACCGCCTTGGAAGTCTGCAGTACCAAATTGATCGTACCTAGCCCTTTTTTCTGGATCTGATAATACTTGATAGGCTTCGTTAATCTCTTTAAATTTTTCCTCAGCCTCTTTATTTCCCTTATTCTTATCGGGATGGTATTGGATTGCTAACTTTCTAAAAGCTTTTTTAATCTCATCATCACTGGCACCCTTTGATAATCCTAGTATTTCATAGTAATCTTTATTTGCCATCCGCATTTCACCACCTAATACAATCTCAACCTATTCATTATATACTTAAATCTAAAATAGGGAAAGGGTATTTTCGCCCTCTCCCCTTAGTAGATTTTTATATTACTTATTTGTCATCTACTTTGAAATCTGCATCCACAACATTATCATCCTGAGATGCTGAATTTCCTGCATTATTTGCAGCGCCTCCCATGTTGTTTGGATCAAAACCTTGAGCACTAGGATCTGCATTAGCGTATAACTTTGAAGATATTGCATAGAATTCTTGAGTTAATTCTTCTGTAGCCTTCTTTATAGCCTCTACATTATCGCCATCTTTAACAGACTTAAGAGCTTGTAACTTACTTTCGATCTTAGCTTTGTCTTCTGCAGATACCTTATCACCAAGTTCATTTAATGTTTTTTCTGTCTGATATACTATCTGATCAGCATTATTCTTAGCTTCGATAGCTTCTTTTCTCTTTTTATCTTCTTCAGCATATCTTTCTGCTTCCTTAACAGCTCTATCAATTTCTTCATCACTTAGATTTGTAGAAGCAGTTATAGTAATGTTAGCTTCTTTTCCTGTTCCCTTATCCTTAGCAGAAACGTTAACTATACCGTTAGCATCTATATCAAAAGTTACTTCAATCTGTGGAACTCCTCTTGGAGCTGGAGCTATACCAGATAATGTGAATCTTCCAAGAGTCTTATTATCTGCAGCCATTTGTCTTTCACCCTGAACTACATGTATTTCAACGGATGTCTGACCATCTGCAGCAGTGGAGAATATCTGGCTCTTTCTTGTAGGAATTGTAGTATTTCTTGGAATTAATGGAGTTGCAATTCCTCCCATAGTTTCAATACCAAGAGTTAATGGAGTTACATCTAGAAGAAGAATGTCCTTTACATCTCCAGTTAAAACACCAGCCTGAATAGCTGCACCTACTGCTACACATTCATCTGGATTTACACCCTTTGAAGGTTCTTTTCCAGTAAAGTTCTTAACAGCTTCCTGTACTGCTGGAATTCTAGTAGAACCACCAACCAATATTACCTTATCTATATCATTTATAGTTAATTTAGCATCATCTAAAGCCTTTCTCATTGGCTCAATTGTTGCTTCTACTAAGTCATGAGTAAGTTCATTAAATTTAGCTCTTGTTAAATTCATATCTATATGCTTAGGACCAGTAGCATCTGCTGTTATGAATGGAAGATTTATGTTAGTCTGCATTGAGGATGATAATTCAATCTTGGCCTTTTCTGCAGCTTCTTTTAATCTTTGTAATGCCATTTTATCATTTCTTAACTCTATACCAGTGTCAGCCTTGAAGGTATCAGCTATATAGTCCATAATTCTCTGGTCAAAGTCGTCTCCTCCAAGTTTTGTGTTACCATTAGTAGCCTTTACTTCAAATACACCGTCACCTAATTCTAAGATAGAAACGTCAAAAGTACCTCCACCAAGGTCATAAACAAAGATTTTTTGGCTTGAATCTGTTTTATCTAATCCATAAGCAAGAGATGCTGCTGTAGGTTCATTTATTATTCTTAATACTTCTAATCCTGCAATTTTACCAGCGTCTTTTGTAGCCTGTCTTTGGCTGTCGTTAAAATATGCTGGAACAGTTATAACCGCTTGAGTTACAGGCTCTCCTAAATAAGCTTCTGCATCTGCTTTAATCTTTTGAAGAATCATAGCAGAAATTTCTTGAGGTGTATATTCCTTACCATCAATATTTACCTTATGGTCTGTTCCCATATATCTCTTTATTGATATTATAGTCTTATCTGGATTTGTTATAGCCTGTCTTTTAGCTACTTGACCAACTAATCTTTCACCATTAGCCTGGAAAGAAACAACGGATGGTGTAGTTCTAGAACCTTCTGCGTTTGCTATAACTACCGGTTCTCCACCTTCCATAACTGCTACACATGAGTTAGTAGTTCCTAAATCAATACCTATTACTTTTCCCATTTAATTTTTCCTCCTTAAACTCTACAAAAATTCAATTTCTTAAAGCTTATTTAACCTAAATTTATGTTGTCATTCTATAATTTCAAGCCATTAATTTGCTACTTTAACCATACTATGTCTGATAACTTTGTCTCCCCTCATGTAGCCTTTTTGGAATACTTCAGCAATAACATTTTTTCCATAGTTTTCATCTTCTATATGCATCATAGCATCATGTAAATTAGGATCAAATTCTCCATCTGTAGGTATTTCTGTTACCCCTAATTTTTCTAGAGCATCTTTGAACTGTCTTAAGGTCATTTCTATACCTTTTTTCATATCCTCAAGGCTACCATCTGCAATAAGAGCTCTTTCTAAGTTATCTGCCACAGGTAATATATTCTTTAATACGTCAATGCAAGCATCGGTGTAAATTCCCTCTTTTTCTTTAGCAGTTCTTTTTCTAAAGTTTTCATATTCAGCAGTAGTTCGAATCAATCTATCCTTAAGAGTTTCTAATTCATTAGAAACTCTAGTTAGATCATCTTTAAGCTTTTTATTTTCTTCCTCTAGCTTCTTGCAGCACTGAGTTTCATCAGATTTTACTTCCTCTTCATTTATAGCCTCAAATTCTTGATCTTCTCTCACTTCTGCCTCAGTTACAGTTTCATTTTCATTTTCATTATTCATATCCTTATTGTCAGTTGACTCATCAACAGTTACCTTTTCTTCCCCTTCATATTTGACTTTTTTAGTCATACCGCACCTCCATTTTTACTACATTTATGTAGTATACTTCACCAATTATCATAATGTTTTAAGTTCTCATTCAAAAGTTCAATAACTTTATTTAATAAGGAAATAACCTTTGAATACTGCATTCGAGTAGGACCAATAATTCCAATGGATCCTAAAATTTTTCCATCTTTTCCATAGGCTTTAGAAATAATACTGTAATCTTTAGCCTCTGGAATATAGTTTTCTTCTCCTATACTAACCTTTGTATCTATAGAATCAGAAATTAATTTATTAACTATCTCTTTATTATCTAAAAAAGATATAAACTCCTTAGCCCTATTTATATCATTATATTCAGGGTACTTTAGTATATTTGTTTCTCCTTCTGTTAACACTTCGCAACTGTCCTCATTTAAGCAATCATAAAGAGGTGGAATAATTGCATTAAATATATCATCATATCCTTTAAGATCATTTTTTATATTATTGATAACTTCAAGATTTATATCCTCTATGGTCAAATTTCTCAATCTAGTATTAAGCATATTATTCAATCTAATAAGTATATCTGAACTAACAGGACCTTTCACTTTTATCATACTATTCTTAATTATTCCACTATCAGTAACAATAACCAATAACATATTGTTATTATCAATATTAACTAATTGGATTGCCCTTAGGTAACTTTTCTTAACGGATGGAGTTTTAACTACACAAGTTAGTTGTGTCAATCTTGATAATACTACACTTGCTTGCCTAATTACTTTTTCCACTTCAAATAAAGCAGCATTAAGCAACATATTCTTTATAAACAAGTCTTCTTCTGCAGTAAGCTCATGGGTTTTCATTAATTTATCCACAAATAGCCTATAACCTTTATCAGAAGGTTTTCTCCCAGAAGAAGTATAAAGTTGTTCAATATACCCCATCTCTTCTAAATCAGCCATTTCATTTCTTATAGTGGCTGAACTTACTCCCAAATCATATTTGCGAGCGATGGTTCTAGAACCTACAGGTTCACCGGTATTAATATAGTCACTGATAATAGCCTGTAGTATTTTTAGTTTTCTATCATCAATTTCCATATGCTCACCTCTTTGTTAGCACTCAATAACGATGAGTGCTAATCACTACGTTTTAAAAATACCATTATCATTTTTCTTTGTCAACTATATATTGAAATTATTATATAGAAGTTTAATATAAATATAGTGATTTATAAATTAAAACCTTCCATAATCTCATTTTTTCTTTAAATTATTATGCTTTATAGAAATTTATAACATTTTTCAATTTTTATCTAAAATAAATTCACACATTATACTGTTAGATATGCCTAAGGCTTTAGGATTTATTGAAATATGCCTATCTTTATACTCTAGATAATTTATCTTTATAAATTTGGTAATTACCTCTCCATATAAATCCCATAAAGATAAACCAAATCTATTATAAAACTCATCCTCAGACACCCCTTCTAACATTCTTAAACCCATAAACATAAATTCTTCTATATCATCTTCTTTTGTATTCTTATAACTTTCAACCACTGAAAGGCCTAATTCATTTACCGTTCTAATATATTTTTTAATATTTTCTTCATTTCTATACCTTATTCCATCCACATATCCATGAGCTGCAAGGCCGCAAGCTACATACTCCTCTGTCTTCCAATATTTAATATTATGCTTACATTGGAAACCATCCTTTGAGAAATTTGAAATCTCATATTGCTTATATCCCTTTTGCTCAAGAAGTTTTACTGCTTCGTCATACATTTCTCTCTCTAAGTCTTCATCAGGAAGTTTAAGTCGACCTTTTTCATATAATTTACCAAAGGGCGTATTCTCCTCCACAATTAAGCTATAGCAGGAAATATGTTCTGGATTAAGCTTAGAAAGCTCCTCTACAGTTTCTTTCAAATCACTTAACCTTTGATCAGGAAGTCCAAACATAATATCTACATTAATATTATCAATACCCTGTGACCTCACCATATTAAAGCAATCTATAAATTCATCTCTTGTGTGAATTCTACCTATACTTTTTAACAGATTATCTTGCCAAGCTTGAAGTCCTATGCTTATTCTATTAACACCTAATTTTTTCAGCATTTTAAGCTTGTCAATATCAATAGTACCTGGATTACATTCCACTGTAAATTCAGCCTTATCACTAATATTTAGTTCTTTTAAGCAATTTCCAATTAATTCCCATGCCTCTAAACACAAATAGGTGGGAGTTCCCCCACCTATAAAAACTGTTTCTATATTTTTGCCTTTACCGGCTAAAAGTATTTCTTTGCAGAGAGCATGGGTGTAATCTATCATCATATTTTCCTTACCACTGAAAGAGCAAAAATCACAATACATGCATTTACTCTTACAAAATGGTATGTGTATATATAAGCCTACACCCATAATTTTATCCTCCTATTCTACCTTTAAAACAGCCATGAAAGCTTCTTGAGGCACTTCTACAGAACCAACCTGCCTCATTCTCTTCTTTCCTTCCTTCTGCTTTTCTAGTAGTTTTTTCTTTCTAGTAATATCTCCTCCGTAACATTTAGCTAACACGTCTTTTCTCATAGCTTTAACAGTCTCTCTTGCTATAATTTTAGAGCCTATAGCTGCTTGAATAGGAATTTCAAACATCTGCCTTGGTATTAATTCCTTTAGCTTTTCTGTCATATTTCTACCCTTAGTGTAAGCTCTGTCTGCTGGTACAATCATTGATAGAGCATCAACTATATCACCATTTAGTAATATATCAAGCTTAACAAGCTTTGTTTCCTTATATCCTTTAAACTCATAATCTAAGGAAGCATAACCTCTAGTCCTAGATTTTAAAGTATCGAAAAAGTCGTATATAATTTCGTTAAGAGGTAATTCATAGTTTACCACCGCTCTAGTGGCCTCTATATAGTTCATATCAATATAAGTTCCTCTTCTATTTTGACATAGTTCCATTACAGCTCCTACATAATCAGAAGGTGTAATTATTGAAGCCTTAACCATTGGCTCTTCCATAGATTGTATTTCTGAAGGTTCGGGTAAATTTGTAGGATTAGTTATTTCAATTACTTCTCCATTAGTTTTTGTTACCTTATAAATAACAGAAGGGGCAGTGGTTATAATATCAATATTATATTCCCTCTCTATTCTCTCTTGAATTATTTCCATATGAAGAAGTCCTAAAAATCCACATCTAAAACCAAAACCTAAAGCTAAGGAAGTTTCTGGTTCAAATTGCAAGGCTGCGTCATTTAATTGTAGTTTTTCAAGAGCATCTCTCAACTCTTCATAGTCCGCACCATCTACAGGATATATACCACTATATACCATTGGAACTGCAGGTCTGTATCCTGGTAAAGGTTCTTCTGCAGGATTATAAAATTCAGTAATGGTATCTCCAACCCTTGCATCTCTTACATTTTTTATTGAAGCAGTTATATATCCAACATCTCCTGCCCTTAATTCTTGCATAGGCATAAAACCAGGTGCAAAAACTCCTAATTCTGTAACTTCATAAGACTTGCCAGTAGCCATTAGCTTGATCTTAGTTCCAGGCTTAACAGTACCTTCTTTAACTGCTACGTAGCAAACAACACCTTTATAGCTGTCATAGTAAGAATCAAATATCAAAGCTCTCAAAGGCGCATTTTCATCACCTTCTGGCGATGGCAATTTCTCTACTATGCTTTCTAAAACTTGATCTATGTTTAAACCGGACTTTGCAGATATCATTGGTGCATCTTCTGCATCCAGACCTATGATATCTTCGATTTCTTGTTTTACCTCCTCCGGTCTAGCACTAGGTAAATCAATTTTATTTATTACCGGAATAATTTCCAAGTCATGATCTAAGGCTAAATAGCAATTAGCTAATGTCTGTGCTTGAATACCTTGAGTAGCATCTACTACTAATATGGCTCCTTCACAAGCAGCCAAACTTCTTGAAACCTCATAGTTAAAGTCTACATGTCCTGGTGTATCTATTAAGTTTAATATGTATTCTTTTCCATCTTTGCTCTTATATACCAATCTAGCAGCCTGAGCTTTAATAGTTATTCCTCTCTCTTTTTCCAATTCCATATTGTCTAGTACTTGATTTTCCATCTCTCTTTCAGTTAGAGTACCTGTTTTCTCTAACAATCTATCTGCTAATGTTGATTTTCCATGATCTATATGTGCTATAATGCAAAAGTTTCTTATATGTTTCTGTCTATCGCTCTTCATCTTATATTTCCCAAAACTTTCTCTTGGGAAATCTTCACCCCCATTATTGAAATAGCATTAGTATATATGTAACTACTCAAGTTCAAAATCTGCTTTAAATGGATTAGTTCATATTATCCTATAAAGACTATTCTTGCCTAAATCAAGTTAAATTATATCATAGACACCTTAGTTGCTGTCAATAACAAGTGATTTTCCTTCAAGCTTCCTAGATTTCTTACTGTTGCTGGGAGCTAACCTTAGTTTCTTCTTTCTTTCCATTAAAAATACTTTTATTTATGTAAATAACTTTATTACCGATGGAAAACCTAAGATCAAAGGGCTCTGCAGTATAATACATCCTTAATTGTACTCCCCTTTTATTATCAAGAGTAATCTCTGCATAGGCATCTGCCCTATGATCACTATCTGAATAAACATTTTTATATGTTTCTTCATCGTATGCCTTACCATTTATTCTGTTAATTTCTATATTTACTTTTAAAATTCCTATTAATACAACAATTAGACTTAACCATAACACTATTGTATATTTTCTACCTATCAAAATAAAAGAACACCCCCTAGTATATTAACCACCTATAAGGATGCTCTTATTTCTTAATTTTTATTCAATTATAAAACATTAATTTCAACTTTTAGCAATTGACCAAGGCTATTTTTGCTTACTTAAATACTCAGCTATAATTCTAGCTGTATACTTGGCGGAATTTTTAGCCTCTTGGTGGGTATTTATATTTGCTCCCACTTCTATAAGAATTGCATTACCACTTTTATCTTGATTAAAATACTTATTCCCGTAATTATAGTAATAAGTTCCTCTGCAAAAACCAGGAAATAAATTATCGCTTATTTTTATAAGTTCATTTACAAGGGCTTGATTTTTACTAAAAGATGGATTCTTTTTTGTTAGCACAAACATTATTTTAGCTACACTTTCTCCATTCATGGTTATTGTAACACTGTTTTTGCTGTAAACAGCATCTCTATGCATGTCTATAATCAAGTCAAAATCCTTATATTGATTCAAATAATTTTCTAAGGTTATCCTTGAATTGCTATAGGATTTATTGATATTAGAATCATGTACAGTTTTATCATGTATAACAGAAATACCATAATTATTTTCTAATTCCGCCTTTACATCTTCACCTATGTCCACAATGTTTTTACTTTGATCTGAATTATAATTGCCATTAGGAGAAAATGACTCTGTAGTATGGGTGTGATAAATTAAAACCCTTGGTTTTGCCGGGTCTAAATTTTGTTTTAAAGCTGGATTAGTCACATCCACTATATTGCCGGAGTTTCCCCTAGAGACACTGTTATTTACTACTTCATTGGAACTTGCAGTAATTTGTCCTTCTGATAAATTAAAAGGACTTATTGCATAAGTTGGGTCAACTGTGGAAGTTCCTATATTTTCATTAATAGAAATAGTTTTAAAAAAGGAAATCTCTCTAGCCAATATAGATATAGGATTACTCATATCTATCCCTAACAGCTTTAAAACCTCTCCCTGTATAGTGATATTGTTTTCCGCCAATGCTTCTTCTTCAAAGGTTGTTACCTCAATCACAGGCATAGAATGATTAATTACCTGAGCATAAAGTACACTGTTGTATCTTCTGTTATTAGCATTATTTAAAAAAAGTACTTTAAAACCATACACAGTTACAACAATCAATATAAATAGTGATATTACTGTAGCAATAAAAACTTTAGAATTGTTGTTCTGCTTTATGGTTCCCCCATATAACATAAACCTCACCACTTTCTTTAGTAAATCTACTTAAATATATTAATAGGTGAGTTTATATATGCCTATATAAAGGAGATAATTAACATATTTTATTTAAAGCTAAATTTTAGAGCTACCAACCAAGTAGATCTTTATCTCGATTAATAGCTCTAAAAGAGATTTTCACTTATTTTTCTTCCCAGCTTTTAACTCTTTAGTGCAATTTATCCTATTTTTAATTTAAAAATTTATTAATATCATCTAAATCCAAAGCAGGTTGCAATGCTATATTAATACCATTAGCTAAAATAACAGATAAGGAGTCTATAACCATATCAACTTCCTTTGGAGTAACCATAAGATTTCCTACATAAGGATCTAATACTTCTCTAATCATTCTTCCCTTTTCATTTTTATCAATGGACTGTAGCATTTCATAAAATTTACTACCTGGAGTTGATTCCTTAATCATAGCATCTAACACCATATCTATAGTGTCATTAGCCATAGTGGCAGCGTCCACAACTGTAGGAACACCTATAGCTAAAGTTCGTATACCTAAAGTTCTTTCACTTATCTCCATTCTCTTATTTCCTACTCCAGAACCTGGTGATATTCCAGTATTACCAATTTGTATAGTTCTATTTACTCTTTCCATTTTTCTTGAAGCTAAGGCATCTATACATATTATTAAATTAGGTTTAATTTTCTCTACTACACCCTTTATAATTTCGTAAGTTTCTATACCAGTAATACCTAATACTCCTGGAGCTATTGCACAAACTGGCCTTATACCTTCATCAATACTATCAGGAACCAACTCTTTCAAGTGCCTTGTTATCATTAATTTCGATACTACTTTAGGTCCCAAAGCATCGGGGGTAACATTCCAATTACCTAATCCTACCACTAATGTAGTCATGCTATCTTCCAGCTTAATCATACCTTCAAGAGCCTGAGCCATAGCTCTGCTAACTTCATCTCTTGCTTCTCCATCATAGTGAGCAAATTCCGGTAAATCTAAAGTTATATATGTACCTTTAGGCTTTCCCATATTACGTTCACCAATTTCATTGGTTATTGTTACATCTGTTACCCTAACATCTCCAATTGAATACTCTTTATATTCTACCCCTTGAGGATTTCCATTGCTCTCTTCATTATATATCTCTCTAGCTTCTACTGCTAAGTCAGTACGTATGTTTCTCATATGTCCACCTCTTTCTTTAATTAAATATGACATTTAAAAATAGAATTTATGTGCTTTTACCTATATTTATTGTTTGAAATTAAGAATAATTTATTCCATTCTTTCGAGAGATAAAAATTAGAATATGATCTTTAAAAATAGTTAATAAAAAATTATGAATATGGATAAATTATGCTTGAAGTGATGAATTATTAATGTTATAATATCATTTGTTGAATAACGACTCGTGCAGAGTTTTCCCCAAAACTGCTGAGACCCTATTATATCAAAGGGGGTGAAGATAAATGGCAAATATTAAATCAGCTCAAAAAAGAATAAGAGTTATAGAAGCTAAGACACTAAGAAATAAAATGATTAAATCAGCTTTAAAGACTAAAATCAAAAAGTTCGAAGCTGCTGTTGTTGCAAAGAATGCTGATGAGGCTAAGGCAGCTTACATAGAAGCTTCTAAAGCTTTAGATATGGCTGCTTCAAAGGGAGTAATCCACAAAAACAAGGCAGCAAATAAAAAGTCAAAACTTGCTTTAAAATTAAATGCATTAAATGCATAATAATAAACCGGTATTTCTACCGGTTTCTTATTTTTTCACTAAATTCTAACCGTATTTATTAGTAGCATTTCCATTTCAATCTTTTTATCACTTTGACTGCTTTTTAGAGCCTTTTCTGTATCTAAGCACATCTTCATACAGGCCCTTATTTGATTTAGACTAAACTTTCTGCTCTGATTAATTAACTTTTCACATACATAGGGATGAAGCTTTAGCTCCTTAACTAGAATGTCCTTATTTTTTCCTTCCTCGATACCTAGTTTTATACTATACAAGAGCTTAAATTGTCTTTCTATCATAAATAATACTCCTGTTACACTTTCACCCTTAAATAGTAGCTCATTAAGAATATTTATTGCCTTTTCAGGTTTTCTTTGAGATACAAAATCTACTAAATCAAATATATCATCATTATTGCTTTGGGGTAGTAAATCAATTATGTCCTGTTTAGTAATTTCCCTTCCTTCAGTATAGTCTAGTAGCTTATTTATTTCATTGTTTATTATCTCCATATTATTATCTACATGATCACAAAAGAACTGTAATAAAACCTTATTAATTGTTCTTTGTCTTTCTTGAAATATATCTGCCACCTTTTTATATAACCTGTTACCCTTTAATTTATCTACCTGAACTAAAGTAGCAACCTTTGAAAACTTTTTAATATTATTACTAGCCTTTTCCCTATCATCACTAAATACATAATACATTAATAAAATAGTGTAAGGAGGTAAAGTAGATAGATAATTATAAAAGTCTTCCACTTTCTTCTTGCTTTCTCTATCATCCCTTGCTCCTAAAAAATCCGCTCTAAATACTATAACTACCTTTTTTTCACTCATAAAGGGTAAGGTCTCACAAGCATTCATAACTTCATCGAACTGTACCTTCATGCCATCAAATTTAACCAAATTCAAATCTCTAAAAATCTCATCCACCACAGTATTAGCTACTTTATTTACTGCATCTTTAATAAGGTTTTCATCAGGACCATAAAGTATGTAACAACCATTCAAATCTTTTTTCTTTAAAAGATGCTCAAAACTATCTAAATCCATTTGCATTTTCATCTTCCTTTTTAATCTATTATAGGTTTATCAAAAAATAATATAATAGTATACAAGTTATCATAATATTGATAGGATTCTTTTTCATATGGTAAATATATTATATCATATGTATTATAACTTATTGCAGGTATATTTTCTTTGGTAAAAACTATACTCAAAGGCCTATCACCATTAAAATATGTAAGATAAATTTTGCTATTGTCACAAGATAGATCAAGCTGCTTATGTCCATGAGAATATTGAGCTTTATACAAATCCTCTATTTTCCATACATTAAACTTCTTTTTTAATAAGATTTCATCCGTATTTATCTTTTTCTTATCTAAAAACAGTACAGAATTAAAGCCACTACGATATATAATCCCACGACTACTTCCTAATTTTACATACTGAAATTTAGGCATAACTGAAAAATTATATACCATGCAAAAGACTATAGAAAACATAGGTAGCCATAAAAATTTCTTGTAACCTTTTTTGTAAAGATAGTAACTAACATATATAATAATTAAAACCCAAGCCTCTACCTTACCCATATATAAAACTCCAGTAGAAACCTTCAACAAGAACCATTTACATCCCTCAATAGCTGAATAAGATACCTTTATAGCAAAAGATAAGATCTTAAAAATATAATCAATATTAAAAAATAGCAAAGAAAAATTTCCTAACAACATCAACAAAGAATATATTGGCACAAGAAATATATTTCCCTGTATTGATGCAGTGCTAACTGAATTAAAAACAACCATACATAAAGGTAATGTAAAAACTTGTGCACTTAGGGTAAGGCTAATGGATTCATTTAATTTAAGGGGCAACCTATATAGAGCTTTTTCAAATCTCTTGTAAAAAACAAATATCCCTAATACAGATAAAAAGGATAGAAGAGTTCCTAAATCTAAAGCATTGGCAGGATTCATAAAAACCACAATAATAGCAGCCATACTTAGAGATGAAAATGGTTCATAATTCCTATAAACTTTTTTGGATAGCTTAAAAACTATAATCATAATTAAGGATCTAAAGGTAGATGAAGCTCCACCTGTAAATATACAATACATTACAGAGATAATTATTGAACCTCCAAAGCCTAAAAAATGCTCACAGATTTTATAAATTAATGCCATATGCAGTCCAGAAACACTAATTACATGAATCACTCCTAAATTGCTCATATCACTTTTTACTTCTGAACTAAGATAGTTATCATGACCAAAGGAAGCAGCCATAACTTCACCAGCCGCTTTTTCTTCTAATTCTTCTTTAAATTTATCATATAACTTCTCTTTAAACTCATATATTTTAGTAACATAATCAGACTCTATTTTATTAATTTTACTAATATCTATTTCTCCAATTATCCCCCTATCGTATTGTGATATTCTTTTGAAAGTGCCAGTAACCTGAATACACTGTCCTAATTTACAGTCTGTCAAATTTCCTTTTAGTACAACCTTTCTTCCTTTATAACTCCCAATGGAATATATACCTTCAGTACCTTGAAAACGCAACTTACATACTGACGGTGGTTCATATTTATAATAAGTATAATATCTTGCAAAACCTATTAAGAGAAATATAGGTAAAATATATACTAAAGGGCTTTCATTTGTTATTATCATAATAATTAAAAAAGATGCAGCTAATACTGCACCTAAAAAATTGTAATTCAATATAAGCAATGCAGAATAAGATCCAATTAATAGGGCAAAGCAATAATAAATCAAAGGCTTTTTATCAATCATTTCTGTTTTTATTTAAAAAATCCGGAGCACTAGCAGGTTCTAATTTGAAATCTCTGTCATAGTCCATATCCACAGTGACTTGTATTCGTCTAGTTTGTTGGTTGTAATCAATATCTGCAACTACCGGAATTCCGTCCCTTCCCTTAAATCTAAAATAATTTTCTACTAGGTCTTGAACATTTTCCTTGTTTATTTCATCGTAGCTTAAAAAGAAATCTTTTTCGTGTATAACCAAATTCACCGTGTTACTATCATTACTAACTATTTCGTAAATATCATTATACATACTGCCACCTCCATAGTAGTATTTTACCCTCTATAAAATACTTTAAACTGGATTTTATTTTACATTTTCCAATGTTAATTCAGCTTCTTCAGAATTATCCACTATTTCAAAACCATCCTCTTTGTATATTAAAAATGTATCGCTATCGCTCTTAAATAAATATAATACTTTAAGTAAATCTTCCATACTTTTAAAGAGATTAAGTATTAAAATTACTCCACCTAACCATCCTGGTATAAGTTTTGAAAAAATTGTTATAGAAGTAATCGGAAACAATAATATTATCAGAAAATTAGTTCTGTGTATTGGTACTTTAGATACTTCTTGAGCTCTAAGAAAAATTCCATTCCAAATATATTTAACCTTACCACCAAAAAACTTAAGCCAAATACCATGACACCATTCATGAAGCATGTTTATTGGAATCATAAGAATTATAAAAAATAATAATACGTCGGCAATTAAATTATTAGTAATTGTCCAAATTAAATTATTATATAGCAAATTAAACAAAAGCATATTTACATAGTTTCTCATAAAATAGTAAATCATATAAGACATCGAAAAACATATAGCCTTTGTTTTGAAAGTACGTTTAAATTCCATTTCCTACACCTCCTAGATAAATTATTAACCACATTTCTATTTGGTATACATTTATTTTTCATTTATACAATATTTTTCTAATTTTAATCTACGGTTATTTTCTCCTTCATATTTTCAAAGGTTTTTTCCCCTATACCATTGATATTCTTTAATTCTTCTATGCTATTAAAGTATCCATTTTCTTCTCTATAATCTAAAATTTTTTGTGCTGTCACTGGTCCTACACCAGGTATTTTCTCTAACTCATTCTTATCTGCTGTATTAATGTTAATAAGATCATTATCCTGATCACTACTAGTATTCATTAAAATATCAGGATTATCTACATTAGGTATTATTACACGCTCTTCATCCTTCAACTTCTTAGCTAAACTTGGAGCTCTATCAGTATCAGCCTTATCTGTTAAGCCTCCAGCTTCTTTAATTAAATCTTCTATTCTGCTACCAAGTTTCATAGCATAAACTCCAGGTTTCTTAACTTCACCCTTTATTTCTACCTTAATTATTTTTTCGCTAATATTTAAATTATCAATATCTGTACTTGTTTTATTGTTGTCAACTACCGCCTTACTTTCCACAAACATATTATCGTAATCTTCCGCTCTATTATCTTTCATATAACCTATAACTGCAAATATAAGAAAAATGCCAGCTATTATAAGGGACCCAATTATTTTGCTTTTTTTATTCAAAATATAACCCCTCTCTATTTAATCTTTTTAACTTTAAACTATTTGTTAATTATTAACACACACACTGCAAAATATTACACATAATATATTTTTAATTTCTATAAAAAATAAAGGCTTCTCGCAGATAAAGTACGAGAAACCTTTTAATTCTATACTAATATTTACAAATCAAATTTAATATAATTATTATTTTCTAATGAATAAATCCTTTTTATTTTAAAGCCCTTATCAAGCTTTTCATATCCTCCGGTAAATCACTGCTCAAGTTTATTAGTTCTTTTGTTCTTGGATGAAAAAAGCTCAAGTGACTAGCATGTAAAGCCTGCCTATTAATTAATATTTCTTCATCATTACCATATAAAGTATCTCCTATAATAGGGTTACCTAAATGGCTAAGATGTACTCTTATTTGATGAGTTCTACCGGTTTCCAATCGCAGCTTTACAACATCAGCCTTACTCAAGGACTCAACTACTTCATAATGAGTTATACTTTCTTGACCTCTAGGATCCACCACTCGCTTAATTGAATCTTCAGTAGGTCTATATATAGGTGCATTAATAGTACCTTTACTTTCTTTTAGATTTCCCCAAACTACAGCGGTATATCCTTTTATTAAAGTATTTTTTTCCATTTCCTTTGCTAAAAACATATGAGAGTATTGATTTTTAGCTACGATAATAAGTCCAGAGGTATCCCTATCAAGTCTGCTCACCAATCTTACTATACAGTTTTCTCCTTTGCTTCTAAAGTGATATAAAACACCATTAGCAAGTGTTCCACTTGGATGGCTCCTAGTTGGATGTACTACTGTAAAAGGAGGCTTGTTAATTACTAGTATATCTTCATCTTCATATACTATATCTAAATCCATTTCTTCTGGTTCTATATTTTGATCTTCCTCCTTAGATAGCTCAATTTTAATAGTATCTCCAGCTTCTAGGATGTGATTTAACTTTACTCTCTGATCTTTTATCCTTATCCTCCCATCCACTGCAGCCCCTCTTATTAGTCTTGTAGATAAACCAATATGATTTTTTAAATAATCTCTAAGCTTTCTACCATTATCTTCTTCTTTTATCTCAAACTCTAATACACTAGCCATTTTAAATAACTCCTTAATTTAGCATCACTGTAACTTCTTCATTTTGCTTTTCATCGTAAATAAAGTAGGATAATCCATCTATATCTTGAAGATCTCCCTTTAAGGTAGCAAATTCTATCTTATAAGGGTCAATATTTTTTAAACACAAACCATATTTTAATATATCTTGTGCACTCATATTAGTCTCTATATAATCCGGCAAAGTAGTCAGCAACTGTGGTAAATTTAACACTATGGACGGATCCCTTAACTTATCCATAACTTTACTTAGAAATTCATGTTGATTTGCTATCCTATCTAAATCTCCCATAGCCAATCCACTGCCATCATTATTCTTTCTCCATCGAAAATACTGCTCAGCACCTTCCCCATCTAAATGAACAATTTCTCCCTTATTAAAATGAATGTGAAGATTTTGAGCATAATCATCATAATGCATATCCTGCTTTATCTTCATATCAAGGCCACCTATTGCATCTATAAAGGTTCTAAATCCTTTATAGTTAACCTTACCATAATAATTAATCTTCACCTCTAATAGTTGCTCTACAGCCTCAATAGTCCAAGGAACTCCACCATAAACATGAGCTGCATTAATTTTCTCATTTTTACCGTTTATATTTATTAAAGTATCTCTAGGTATAGAAATTATGTTTACTTTATCATCTTTGCATGTATAATGTAGTAACATAAGGGTATCCGTTCTACTATTGCTGCCATTGCCCTCGTCTACTCCCATAATTAATATATTGACTGGTTTACTGTCATCCTCTACTTCATAAGGTTTTACACTTTTGTCCCTATTGAATTTATTCAAATATACATATAATCTTGATCCTATATATACTACAGCAGTAATGAATATTATTAAAAAGCAGGAACCATAAAAAAACAGGTTGCTGGAAGTCTTTTTATTCATTAGAGCTTCCCCCTGAAAGTTGTAGTAAAAAATAATTCCTTGCTTCTACAGTATTAGGGTGAAGAAGCTGACCTCTATCAATAATATGTTTTATAGTATTTTCTAAAGACATTAACATGGCCTTATCTAAATTTATGAAACTTTCCTCTCTTAAGGCCTCTACACCAGGAAAATCACGAGAAGGTTCTATATAATCCGCAATATAGATTATTTTCTCCAATAAAGACATCCTTTCCCTTCCCGTCGTATGGTAGGTTACTGCATCATAAATAGAACTATCGCCTATGCCCATTTCATATTTAGCAATTATAGCAGCAACTCTTCCATGTAGTAACTGAGGTGCTTGCATTTCAACTTTATCTGGAATATAGCCATTATTCTTTACCAATTTAATAAGGGCTAAATCTTCCATGTTCTTTGCACAATCATGTAATAAGGCTGCAAGGGAAGCTTTCTCCTCATTTTCCCCATAAGTTCTTGCCAATTTCACTGCAGTATCTCTAACCCCAAGAACATGATTATATCTTTTAGGGGATAATTTATCCTGTATGTAATTTATTATTTCAGCCTCTTTCCACATAAACAAAACCTCTCTTTTATTGATATAATCCATGCTGCTCAATTATTTCATATACTCCCTCTGGTAAAAAGGAAGATGCATCCTTTTTTTCTTTAACAGCGGATCTTATATAAGTGGAGGAAACTTCTAAAAGTAAGAAATCTAAAAAGATAATACTAGTATCATACTTTTCCTCCACCGCCTTCTTTTGTTTACGGATATCGTCGTCATTATAACCTGGTCTATTAAAAACAACAAATTTACAAGCCTTCATTATTCTATCTACATTCTTCCACTTATCTAAAGAAAAAAGGCAGTCGCAACCGGATATAAAGTACCATTCTGTATTTATCTCTTTTTCCTTAAAATACTCCATGGTCTCATAGGTATAACTATATCCATTTTTCTTTATTTCATAATCACTTATTTCAAAATTATTCTTGCCCTTGATAGCTGCCTCCACCATTTTATAACGAAGCTTGGAAGGAGTAACATCCTTTCCTTCCTTATGGGGGGGCATTCCACTTGGCATAAAGATAACCTTATCTAAGCCCAAATACTGCTGAGCCTTCGTAGCAATATACATATGGCCCACATGAATGGGATCAAAGGTGCCGCCTATTATGCCCTTTTTTAACATCTTCCTCCCTCCCATAAATTAAGGAAGTTCTATTCTCGGCTTTTTTGATGATTTTCTATACAAAACTATTTTATTGCCTATAGCCTGAACTCCTTCACAGCCTAATTCTTCACAAATAATATCACTGGCTTCTCTTGCATCAAAACCACTGTTATTAAGCACTGTCAATTTGATTAATTCCCTAGCTTCTAAGGCATCATCTATTTGCTTTAAAAAGGGTTCTTCTATACCGTTTTTTCCCAATTGAAATATTGGCTCCATTGTATTAGCCAAAGATCTTAAATAGCTTCTTTGTTTTGATGTAAGCATTACAATACCTCCACGTTGCAAACTATAATAAAAATTCAAACTCAAAATCATTTAGTCGTACTATATCTCCATCTTGAATTCCCATCTCAAGCAATTCATCTATAATTCCTTTATTTTTCAGCACCTTATGGAAATACTTTAAAGAATCAGGATCATTTACATTAACAGCTAAAAGAAGTCTGTCTACAAAGCTTCCTTCTATTACAAAAATACCTTCTTCTTCTTGTCTTATAGTGTACGTAAATTTCTTTTCCTCAGGAACAAATCTTTCTTCTTCGCTGATTTCTAGTTCTCTAACCGGTATCTTACTCAAAGCTTCCGCTGCAGCCTTCATCAATTCATCTACACCCTGTCTGCTAGCTGCAGATATTTTGAATATTTGAGTATACCCCATTTCATTTAGCTTAGCCTTAAAGTTTTCAAATACAGATTCATCATAAAGCATATCGCACTTATTGGCTGCAATGATTTGAGGTCTATCCCATAATTTCACACTATATTTCTTTAATTCTTCATTTATTTTTATAAAATCTTCAACAGGATCACGACCTTCAAGGCCTGAAATATCCACTACATGGATCAGCAATCTAGTTCTCTCTATATGTCTTAGGAAATCTAAACCTAAGCCTACACCTTCAGCAGCTCCTTCAATAATTCCAGGAATATCTGCCATTACAAAGCTAAAGCCACCAGGTACACTTACTACTCCTAAATTAGGTTTTAAAGTAGTAAAGTGATAGTTAGCAATCTTAGGCTGTGCCTTTGAAACCACTGATAGCAATGTTGACTTTCCTACATTAGGGAATCCCAACAAACCTACATCCGCTAAGAGCTTTAATTCTAACTCAATCCATCTTTCTTCCCCAGGCATTCCTGGTTCTGCAAAGTTTGGTGCCTGTCTAGTAGGCGTAGCAAATTTAGCATTACCTTTACCGCCTTTTCCTCCCCTGGCTACCACATAAGAATCTCCACTATGAGACAAATCTGCCATGATCTTATTGGTCTCTACATCTCTAATAATAGTTCCCATAGGAACCTTTATATATAGAGTTTCTCCATCTTTACCGTATCTTTTAGAACCAGATCCATTAACCCCGTTTTCCGCTAAATATTTTCTTTTGTATTTAAAATCTAAAAGGGTTGTCATATTAGGATCCGCTACTAAAACAACATCTCCGCCTCTACCACCATCTCCTCCATCTGGTCCACCTAGAGGCACATATTTTTCTCTTCTAAAGGACACTGCACCATGTCCTCCATCGCCAGATTTTACGAAAATTTTCGCTTTATCAATGAACATACTCATCCTCATCATCCTCTTATCAATATGTATTTTGAAGCTTGTCATTATTTTAAAAAAAGCACCCTCGCGGGTGCCTTTTTATTCTGCAATTGCTTCTTCAACATCTACAGGATATACGCTTGCTTTTTTCTTGTTTCTGCCTAGTCTTTCATATTTAACTACGCCGTCAATCTTAGCATAAAGTGTATCATCCTTACCTATGCCAACGTTAGTTCCAGGATGTATCTTAGTACCTCTCTGTCTAACCAATATGTTACCAGCTAAAACGAATTGTCCATCAGCGGACTTAACGCCCAATCTTTTAGCTTCACTGTCTCTACCGTTTCTGGAGCTACCTACTCCTTTTTTGTGAGCACATAACTGAAGGTTAATTATCAACATACATTTACACCTCCTCTACGGACACTTTTATATATTTACCGTAATTAACTTCTAAACTTTTAAGTCCTACAAGCATTGTTTCTAAAAGCACACTGCACTTATCAATTTCTTGAGAACCTAATTGAGAAATATCCAATTGTATATTTCCCTCTTCTGCTACATATGGAGCTTTTAATTTAAGCACTTCCGTAACACCTAAAATAGTTACTTGAGCTAAATTAGAAACTACTCCACATACAAGATCATCATAAACAACTTCGTCTCCTTCATAATATTCAGCGTGTCCGCTTACTTTAAAGGAAACTAACTTACTATCTTTTTTTATAAATCTTATATCAATCATAATTAAGCTTCAATCTTTTCGATAAGTAATCTAGTGTATGGTTGTCTATGTCCTTGCTTTCTTCTATAGTCCTTCTTTGGCTTATACTTGAAAACTATAATCTTCTTAGCCTTATCCTGAGCAACAACCTTTGCAACAACCTTTGCTCCTTCAACAACAGGCTTTCCAACTACTAATTCTCCATCAGCCTTGGAAACTGCAAGAACATCTGTTAATTCAACTGTTGAATTAACTTCAGCGTTCAATTTTTCAACGTTAAGATAGTCTCCTTCTTGAACTCTGTATTGTTTTCCACCAGTCTTTACTACTGCGTACATTAAAACACCTCCTCTATCCAGTCTCGCCATTACAGGTACATGGAGTTAACCATGTTTTAGCAAAACCCTATCTGTGCGGTCTACAAAAGCCATTGTATCACATGGATCATATTTTGTAAAGAAAAAAGTAAAAACTTAAACTGATCTGTGAAAGAACGCTAATTAATTAAGTATTTTTGTACCTCTTCTATTTGCTTCTTAAAAATCATAGGTTCTACTTTAAAGTTTTCAAATTCCCCATCAATGAATTTCAAATAAATCCTCTTACCTTCAGCTTCTATACTATTAAGAAAGCCTTGAGAACTTTCCTCTACAAACCTTCTATAATAGCTGTTTAACATAATAAGTATATCTTTTATTTTACTATCGTTATCTACCCTTAGCATTTCATTTTTTATAAGCATGCAAACATAGGAGAACTTTAGCTTTCTACCATGTCCTTTACACTGTTTACACTCTTCCAAAATATAGTTTTCTATAGGTAATGCTTTTCTTCTTCTGGCAATTTGCACAAGACCTAACTGAGTAAAAGGATATATTATAGTTTTATTTTTATCATCTTCAAAACCCTTATGCAATTCTTCCAATACTTTATTTTTATGGCTTTCTTTTTGCATATCTATAAAATCTATTAGAATAATTCCACTTAAATTCCTAAGCCTAATTTGTCTAGCACAAGTTTTAGCAGCTTCAAGATTGGTCTCCAAAGCTGTTAGCTCCCGAAGGTTACTTCCTACATTTTTGCCACTGTTTACATCAATAACATACATGGCTTCTGTATTTTGAATAACTATATAGCCACCACAGCTTAGGTTTACTCTCTCGTTTTTTAAATGGCTTATCTCCTTCTCTATACCATAAAAATCAAACAAGGACCTATGACCTTCATAGAGCTGAACCTCTGTGCTTATATCTTTCTTATCTATTACATATTCCTTAATAGCTTCAAAATCTTCCTTTGAATCTACTATAATTTTTGACACTAATCCATCTAGATTATCTCTAAGCACTTTCCCAATGGTACCTCCACCATTGTATAAAAGTCCAGGTTTAATCTTATAGCTGCTTTCCTCAATAATTCGCTTATATTGCCTGTATAATTTATCTATCTCTTGATTTATTTCATCTAAAGATACTTGCTCTGCAGCAGTTCTTATCTTAATTCCTATATCACTAGGCTTCTTAATCCCTTCCCTAATTTCTTTTATGTATTCTTGAGAGCTTATTTTTGAAGAAAAACTTATACTACAGTTATCTGTTAATAAGACACAATATCTTCCTGGAATAGAAAAGGCCGATGTGACCTTAGCTCCTTTTTGCCCTAGCTCCTCCTTTACTACTTCTACTATTAACTCCTGCCCTTTTTTAATATTTCTTTTCTCAAATTTACCTTCGAGATATAAATAAGCATTTTTTTCTAAACCGATATCTAAAAAAGCACTTTTTAGAGCAGGAATGATATTTTTTACTACAGCTTTATAAATTTGCCCAGGATAAGGAGCGTGTCTTTCTTCCTCTATAAAACAATCTGATAAACTACCACTATTTTTAATAGCTACCCTTAGTATTTCTTTTCGGCGTTCTATAAATATTTCTTTCAAATTTAACACCTCTATAGTTATAGAGAAGCTGTTTGTTCTCAATTTTCAGCTTCTCCTCTGATATTTTTATTGAAAATATGAATCTATAGAAACATATTTACCTTTTTTTAAAGTATAGATTTCCTGTCTCTCAACTTCTACAAAACTATTTTCCTTTACTCCTCTAGTATTAGCTTTTATGTAAGAACTTAATAAGTCTGGAGAAAGATTTTCTTTGCTACCACAGGCTAGCATGGCTTCAATCACTATGCTGCTACCTTCAATATTAAACTTAAACTCTTTTACCATTCTTTTAATATCTACTTCCTTTTCGCCCTTCTTGCCTTTCTTTATAGTAATCCATTCTTCCTTATTAAGTAGATTTTCTATATCTTCGTAACCCTTCTCTACATCATCATAATTTATCTTAATTTTATAAAGAGCACATTCTATTATTGAAGCAACCTGGGGAATCTTTTTACCATCAGGAAAAGCATCCGGTACTTTTATAGCCTGAAGAAATTTGATAGCTGGAGGAGCACTGTTATTTAACTTATTTATCATAAGCTCTTCATTAAGCTCCTCAGTAAATACCACATCCAAATACTCTCCCTTTGAATACACCCCCACAGATAGAGGCTGGGCGATAGATAAATTCATATGGGGATTAAAGCCTTTAGAATACTCTACTGGAAGGCCTGCCCGTCTAAATACCCTATGGATAGTCCTCATTAAATCTAAATGGGATATAAACTTTATATCACTTTCTTTAGCGAACTTTATTACATACCGCACCTTGGAAACACTTCCCTTCTTTAAAGTTAACATTTATGCCACAAAGCTTACAGCCTAATCTGCAATCTGGTGTTAACTCCATATTTTTAGCTCTTTCATTTTCCTTGATCAAGAAGTCCTTATCTACACCTATGTCAATGAAATCCCAAGGAAGTATTTCACTATATTCTCTTTCCCTATAAGCATAAAAATCACCATCAACACCACATTCCTTAAAGGCTTCCATCCATAGATCAAAATTGAAGTATTCTGACCATCCATCAAATCTAGCGCCCTTTTCATAGGCCTTAATCAGAACATCGCAAAGTCTTCTATCTCCTCTAGCAAATATAGCTTCCAGATAACTTACCATGGAATCATGCCAATTATAAGTTATTGCCCTATCTTTAATATTTGATCTTATAGCTTGAATTTTTTCCTTTACCACATCCATCTTATCTTGGGCAGCCCATTGGAAAGGAGTAAAGGGTTTTGGAACGAAAATAGATGTGCTTATAGTAACCTTTAAACCCTTGTGTCTAACTTCTTTAGGCACCTTAAAATATTCTCTAACTACCTTTTCTCCAAGTTCTGCAATGCCTATTACATCTTCTATAGTTTCATAAGGCAGTCCTATCATAAAATAAAGCTTTATTGTAGACCAACCGGATTCAAAGGCATTTTTCACAGCGGTCATCAAATCTTCCTCTGTAACACACTTATTAATTACATCTCTCATCCTTTGACTTCCAGCTTCTGGCGCAAAGGTAAGACCTGTTTTTTTAACCTTTTGAATCTCCTTGATTAAATCCACTGAAAAAGCATCGATTCTTATGGAAGGTAGGGAAACAGAAACCTTATCTTCCTTATGCTTTTCAATTAATGAGAACACTAAATTTTGAATATCAGAGTAGTCGCATATGCTTAAAGATGTTAAGGACAACTCATCATATCCAGTGGACTTTAATAGCGCCTCTGCTTGCTCTATTAGCTTTGGCACTCTTTTCTCTCTAACTGGTCTGTATATCATACCTGCTTGACAAAATCTACATCCTCTTGTGCATCCTCTAGAGGTTTCTAGCATTATCCTATCATGAACTATTTCTGAGTAAGGCACTATCATTGCCTCTGGATAAAGATTATTATTAATATCTGGCATAAATCGTTTTACAATCCTAGATGGTACATCCTCATATTTAGGTTTAAAGGATTTTATAGTTCCATCTTCCTTGTACTCTACCTCATAGAGAGATGGTACATAAACTCCTCTAATCTTACACATTGCTCTTAAAATTTCACTCTTACTATACTTGCCCTTCATGCTTTTATAAAGATCTAGAATTTCATTTATTGATTCTTCTCCTTCACCAATTTGAAAAACATCTCCAATGTCATAAAGGGGTTCTGGATTGTAGGCACAGGGACCTCCAAGGATAACTATAGGGTCCTCTTCTTTTCTTTCCGATGCCCTAACTGCTAAACCTGCCATATTCAACATATTAAGTATGTTAGTATAACTCATTTCATATTGCAAAGTAAAACCAATAAAATCAAAGTTATTTATAGGATCTTTACTTTCTAAAGCATAAAGTGGCACCTCATTTTCTCTCATAAGTTTTTCCATATCCGGCCAAGGTGCAAAAACTCTTTCACAATAAGTATCATCTCTTTCATTCATAACGTGATAGAGAATTTTCATTCCCAAATGTGACATTCCAACCTCATATACATCAGGGAAACACATAGCAAATCTTATATCTACCTTTTTTGGATCTTTTATTATACTATTTAGTTCCCCGCCGATATATCTAGCAGGTTTTTCAACTCTGAAAAGTATATCATCATTAATCTTATTCATGTTACATCCTCCTAAGGCACAATTAGACAATAGTTTCATTCTACCATAAAGACAAAAAATAAAAAAGTGGCTTCCACATGAGTTATTAGCAAATTTTCAACTCATATGTCAGCCACCTTAAGTATTCTCATCACGATACTTTATAAATTCTTCTATGGTAATATTTCCATAGGTTTTTAAGCCTTGTACTATTTCTTCTTCATATATTACATCCATGACCCTCATATCTTCATCCAGTACCGTAAAAACATTATATTTATTTTTATCCATAATGCTAAGAAGATTTATTAATTCTCCCTTGTAGTATACAGATATATTTTTATTCTCCATATACTTAGTACTAATAAATCTATTCTTCTTCCTAATGATGTCACTCATTATGATATACACTATTCTTTCTCGTTCTTTGTAGGAGGAAATTATCACAAATACTCCAATTATAGCAAAATTGTACTCGGGAGTTTTTAGAGTTAAAGAAATAAAAAATGCACCTAAAATGCAGTAACCAAGTACCATACTTACCTTCACCGTTATTTCATTAGCCCGCCTATATATTATTTTCATACATAAACAATCCCTCAAAACTCTCCCCCCGTCTAGAGGAAAAGCAGGAATAAGGTTAAAGATTCCCAAAGATAAGTTACTCTTTATGAGAAAACTTATGGTATCACCAGGATAAATAGTACTAATATAATATAAAATAGCTGCTAATAAAAGATTAAATAAGGGGCCTGACAATGAAATTAGCAAATCTTCAAAGGGAGTAGCCTCATCTAAATCTTTAAGCCTAAGCACTGCTCCTATTGGCAGTATTTTTATGTCAAAGCCCGAAAATCCAAAAGCAACAGCGGTTAAATAATGAACGATTTCATGGAGAATAACAAGTATGAAAGAAACCAAAAGTTCTCCTCGAAAGCCTATAACTATTAATAGGAATATATAGGGAATAAAAAACTTATTTAATTTTATCATTTATGTCTCCTAAAATATTGCTAAGACTCACTTGAAAACTTTAGGTACTCTTGAGGATCCTTGTTATCTGCCATATATATCAACTCAAAATGCAAATGTGGAGTTTCAAATTCACTGTCACTACCACTGGTTGCTATGACCTCCCCAGCTTTTACCGACTTTCCTACTTCTACTTTCATCTCCTTTAAATTTGCATACTTTGTTTCAACTCCTAATCCATGATCTATAATTATATACTTTCCATATTCCTCATTTTCGCCCAAATATTTTACAGTGCCATCAGCACAACTTTTAATTTCTGTATCTACCGGTACCTCTATATCTATACCATAGTGAAAAGTTTTCTTATTAGTAACGTTGTCAACACTGTCACCATAAGGACGAATAATCTTACCTTTAACAGGTTCAACAAAGGAGTTTCCTATGGTATCTTTTATAGTAGATTCACCGGTAATACCAGATTTTATAGTCTCTATGTAATTATTTATAGTTTCACTTATTTGCTCCATATTCAAACTTGTAATATTAGTATATATCTCATTATAATCATAACTATAATCAACCATAAACTTGCAATACCTGTAAAATTCTATAGTCCAAGGTAATTTAACTAATTTGCAAAATAAGATAATTGATAGTAAACAGAAAACTCCAACCAGATCCCTTAATAATCGCTTTAAAAGCTTACTATTACTATTTTGAACGGAGTTACTTTTTGGATAGTAATTTGTCCTTCTATTAGTAGAATGCTTATTATTTACCAGAGAACTATAATAGGATTGATACTGTGACCTATAACTTCCCATCTTATCCTCCATAATTAACATTATCACTTTAACTATTAACTTATTTACATTATAGAAAAACTATAAATCTTTAGTTTTTTAATCCACGGCTAAATTAAATTTTCATGATGGAAGCCTTTAGCATTACAATTATATATATTATTTTTACATAAGATTTATGCTTTTTCTTTCAAACAAAAAAATCGACTAACGTCGATTTTTCTCTGATATTAAAAATTAATTTTTATTTTCTCTTAATCTTAATGCCTGAACAAAGATTTCTGCTGATCCTACATTGGTGGCTAATGGTATACAATGCACATCACATAATCTTAACAAGGCAGTAACATCCGGTTCATGAGGTTGGGCTGTAAGTGGATCTCTTAGGAACATAATCATATCTATTTCACCTTCTGCTACTTTACCACCTATTTGCTGATCTCCACCTAAAGGTCCAGATAAAAACCTATGTACCTTAAGACCTACTATTTCAGAAATCAACTTACCAGTGGTACCGGTAGCAAAGAGTTCATGTTCTTTAAAAACATCCTTGTACCTTTTTACAAACTCAATCATATCATCTTTCTTTTTATCATGTGCTATTAATGCAATCCTCATAATTTCCTCCTTTGTTTATTAAAAATTGATTTTTTTCTTTCGCATACCAATATTTAACACCAAACCTAAAGCTATGAAATTCGTTAAAAGGGAACTTCCTCCATAACTCATAAAAGGAAGGGTTATACCAGTTATAGGTAGTATACCTATAGTCATACCTATATTTTGAATTACTGAAAAGAGAAAAGATGAAAAAATCCCTACACAAATGACATTTCCAAATATATCTTTACTCCTTCTTGCTATCTTTATTATTTTGAAAAGTAGAGTAAAATATAAAATTAGCAAAAATATACCTCCAATTAACCCCCACTTTTCTCCTACTATAGCAAATATAAAATCCGTATAGGATTCTGGTACAAATTGAGATACAAAACCTGTTACTGCTTTTTCACCAATTTTAGAACCATTTCCAGTTATGCCACCGGACCCTATACCGATTTTTGACTGTATAAGTTGAAGTCCATCTCCTAGTTCATCTGATTCAGGGTTTAAAAATACAGTCAATCTTTTTTTCCAATAAGCACGCATAAGGCCTGAATTCCAAACCCCTGCTATTAAAATTACTATACCAATCAATCCACTTACAATCACCTTTACATTAAGTCCAGACATAAAATAAATTCCCAAAACTATAAAAAAGCAAACCATTGTCATTCCCATATCCGGTTGAACAACTATAAGCACAATAGGAATTAGAGCATAAAAGGTTAAAGTGAAAAAGTTTCTTACATTATTGATATTCCCTTCCATATCTTCTAGCTTCTTAGCCAGCATTATTATCATTCCAAGCTTTGCAAACTCAGAAGGCTGTATAGCTCTACTTCCAATACTAATCCATGAAGATGCACCATTTACAGCTTTACTAGTGAGATCATTATATATAAGCAATACTACACCTGCCCAATAAATTAACGGTGCATAATTAGAAAGTATGGTGTAGTCTATAATGACAACTATATACATAACTGTGAGACCAACTAACAACCATAAAAGCTGGAGCTTTACATAATAGAAACCAAGCTTACCTCCAGTAGCATTATATATATTAATACAGCCAAAAAGAACTATTAGAACAGCCACAAATACAATTCCAAAATCAAAATGTTTAATTAATTTTTTATTTAAAGTAAATCTATCAAGCATATCTCACCCTCCAATACCATAAATTATATCAATTTATATATAAAAAAGCTACGTATAATATTACAATTTAAAATTGAAAAAGTGCGGAATTTTTCCGCACTTTTCCCAAAAATTTATTTTATGTTTCCTTAGCCTTTCTAATTGGAATATTTGCTACTAAAGCAGGTAAATTTCCCTCTTCATCATCTGTCCTAGTTAAAGCAATTTCAACTTCTGAATTATCAATCTCTACATATTTTGAAATTACCTCTAATATTTCCCTTCTAATAGATTCCAAAACCTCCGGTGAAAGTGATGATCTATCGTTGATTAATATCAATCTTAGTCTATCCTTTGCCACATCTTTTGATGACTTGTTCCCCCCAAAAAATTTCATTAAATTCATATACCCTAACCTCCTATTTTAAAGAGCTTCTTGAAAGCATGTAATAGACCGCCACCTTCTCCCTCTAAATTCATAAGAGGAACTTGTTCTCCTGTAATTCTTCTAGCTATATTTTTGAAGGCCTGACCAGCAAATGCTTTATCATCTAAAACTATAGGTTCACCTTTATTAGTTGAAATTGTTATATTTCTATCATCTGGAACAACACCTAATAACTTAATTGATAAAATATCATTAATGTCCTCAATATTAAGCATTTCACCTTTCTTTGCCATATCTACATTCAATCTATTAATTAATAGTTGATGATCTTCTATACCTTTTGCATCCAATTTTCCGATAACTCTGTCTGCATCTCTTACAGAAGTTACTTCTGGATTAACTACGATAATAGCCCTATCAGCACCAATTACTGCATTTTCAAAACCTTGCTCTATACCTGCTGGACAATCAATTAATACATAATCAAATTCTTCCTTTAATTCTTTAATTAAAATTAACATGTCTTCAGCCTTTATATCGTTCTTATCTCTAGTTTGAGCTGTTGGAAGCAAGAAAAGATTGTTAAATCTCTTATCCTTTATCATAGCTTGTTTAAGTCTGCATCTATTTTCAATTACGTCAATTAAAGTGTATACTATTCTATTTTCCAAACCCATTAATACATCTAAATTTCTTAGACCTGTATCACCATCAACTACAACTACTTTTTTCCCCATAGCTGCTAAGGCTGTTCCTATATTTGCAGTAGTAGTTGTCTTTCCTACTCCACCCTTACCGGATGTTATTACTATTGATTCTCCCATTTTACTACCTCCGTGCTATAAAAATTTATTTGGTAAATAAGGTTCTACAATAATTGAACCGTCCTTAATCTTAGCCACTTCCGGAAATTGAGGCTTTTCATTATCTTCTGGAGCCCTTGTTACCAAAGTTCCAATCTGTAGTATTTCTGGTTGCAATGAAAATGCTGCCACAAAAGCTCTGCTATCTCCACCCATACCAGCACGTACATAACCTTTTAAATTACCTAACACTATCACATTTCCTGCGGCTTGTATTTCCGATCCTGGATTTACATCTCCTATTATCACCAAGTTGCCAGGATATTCAATTCTCTGACCACTTCTTATGGTTTTTCTTACAAACTTAGTTCTTCCTTCATAGATTCCTGTAAAAGTTTTAGGTTTAGGTTCTTCATATTCTTCAAAAATACATTCTTTAATATCAAAATCTCTTAGAAGGACATTCCTAAGTCTTACAGCATCTCGTTCATTGATTCTTTTCAATTCTGTAGTTATTTTCAACGTTGAGCCTTTATAAAATCTTCTACCCCTAGAAAGCTTTTCTACGAGTGCTTCCAGCATATCATCGAAATTTCTGAATTTATCCATATCAATTACTGTAACTAAGCCTTCACGATTACCTTTTATTAATATCCTGTCCTCCATAGAAAAAACCTCCAAATGAACAATAAGCACAACAAATATATACTTCAATAAACACTGATTAAATTCCTTCTTAATTTTCAAATAATTTTATATATCTTCTAAAATTCTAACAAAAAAATCGAGGAAATTCAACGTAATATGAATCTCCTCGATTTTTTATCTAAATACCTTATGGATTCAAAGTATAATCAAATTTAGGCTGATAGCCTGGGTATTGTTTTAACTCTTCACTAAAGTATGCTTCATAAATAGCCCTTGCTACATCAGCTACATAGCCACCGTGACCAGCATCAAAAATTACTACACAAACAGCTATTTCTGGATCATCATAAGGAGCAAAGCCTACATATAATCCATAGGATGTTCTACCTACAGACTCCTGAATACCATCTTCCTTATAAGTAGCTGATCCTGTTTTACCGGCAGTCTTAATTGGAAAGTTTACGAAGGAGCTAGAAGCGGTACCAGATTCGTCTGTAACTAAGCTCATCCCTTCTTTTATTGCTTCTAAATTTGCTTCTTTCAATTGAATTTGGTCTAAAACCTCAGGTTTAGTCTCATAAACCACCTGACCAGAGGCATCTACAAATTTATCTACCAAATGAACTTTATATCTTGTTCCACCATTGGCCAAAGTTGCTATATAGCTAGCTAACTGAACCGGTGTAAAATTATTAGTACCTTGACCTATAGCCGCATTAAGTATGTTACCAGGTGTAGTTATTTGAGTAATAACATCGAAGGTAACATAAGTAGAAATAGCCTCTGCCATGTTTTTAGCATCACTTTCCTTATATTTACCACGATTTTCTTCCGGTTGAGCATTTATCAAATTTTGAAATAAAGGAACTAGATCTGCTTTTAGCTTTTCATATATGGAGTAAGAATTCTCAATAGTATAATCTCCATTTATATATTCTGCAATCCTTGCCTTTAAATCCTCTTTAGCCTTTGCTAATTCATCACTATCCTCTTCATTCTTATTAATATCAATAGGGGTAAAAGTGATGGTAAGTCCACTTGCCTGATATACACCTGCATTAAGTTTTTCTGCTATATTATATTTTGAGTAAAATGCATATTCTTTTTTATTATATTCATTATTATAAGTTTGACCAAAGGATTCCGCTATTTCCAGTCCTGTACTTTGTTTAACATTTGATTTTGGATCAGATCCTAATCCAAATTTCCAAGCATACTTTGCAATAGCATCTAAACCATTTTTTTCATATAGCTTGTATCCAGTTGCATAATAGTAATAGTTACAGGATTTCTGTAATGCTGTCTTTACATTTACATTGCCATGATGTGAATGACAATGCCAAGTTGTGGAACCTAATTTATACTCATAATTATCATAAATTATCTCGTTTGCAGTTGCTATACCTTCCTCTAAAACCGCAACGGATGTCATTGGTTTAAAGGTTGACCCAGGAGGTACTAAAGCAGTAGTAGCATAATTATAAAACGGTTTTGGATACACATCATATTTATCTCTTCTTATAATAGTGTTACCATCTGAAGATTCTATTGGAAATAATTTATCTACAGTGATACCATACTTATTTAACTGCATTCTTTTAATATATTCTTTTCCAAAGGACTCTAAGTCCGGTTGAAAAAACTGCTTACTCAACTCATTAGTTAATTTTCCTGGTATTGAGAACAAATTAGGATCATATCCTGGTAAGCTTGCCATAGCTAAAACCCCACCAGTTTTAACATCTAATACTACTGCAGCACCTCTTGTAGCATTACCAGTGTCCATTGTTCCGCCAGCTTCTGAGTGATATCGTTCTGTAGTTTGCAATGCAGTCATTCTATCCTGCAAAGCTCTTTCTGTTACCGCTTGAAGTTTACTATCCACAGTTAACACCAGATCTTGACCTGGATAAGGTTCAAGCTTAAATAACTCTTCTGTTTTTCGACCTTCTTTATTAACTCTTATGGTAGTTCCACCCTTGGTACCTTTAAGTCTGTCTTCAAAAGCACTTTCTAGACCCGCAATACCAACATAATCAGAGCTTACATCATAGCCTTTTTCTTCATATTTTTCTGCATTTGTACCACTTATTTTGGAGATGTACCCCAAAAAGTTAGAACCTAAAGAACCATTAGGATAATACCTTATAGGCTGCAAAGAAACATCAATACCTGGTAAAGTATTTTTTACTTGTTCAAAAAGAAAGGCTGTTTTTTTAGTCATATTTGCAGATATAGTAACTGGCTTATACCCGCTATAACTTTGAAGATAAATTGCATCCTTAACTACCATAAATTTTCTAACTTCATTTACATCAAATTTATCTAGCACCATTTTACCAATATCTTTATTGGTAATTTCACCATTATTTCTTCTTTGAAATAAGACTTTTTCCTCATCTTTACTTAGATTAAGAAGTTTATATATATCATACTTTACAATTAAATAATAAAATACGTCTTCAGCACTTATCTTCATTAGTTTTTCATTTATTTTTTCCTTCTGTTCGTCAGTGAGTTCATTAGAAGAAATTTTGGGATATAATTCTGCTCTAACAACATCATTTAATCCTCTTTCAGTTTTAAAAAACAACTCTAAAGCTCTTTTCGTATCTGGATCATCGGTATTAAATTCAAATCTAAAGGGTTCTACCTGAAGCTGAAACTCATCTAATAATTGATCTTGAGCTCCATCTGATTCTGTATTATCCTTTGAAGCTTCATCTAATAGTCTAAAAACCTCTTTAAAGGTATTAAAAAACTGTTCTTTTCCTTCTTCACTTTCCATATAAACTAAATTGTAACTTTGTATGTTTGTAGCTAAAACTTCACCATTTTTGTCCAATATTTTCCCTCTTGGAGCAGCTTCAGGTACTTGTCTAATAGATTTGGTATTTGCTCTATCGGTATAATCTTCACCTTTAATTACTTGTAAGTAGAATAATCTTAAGATTATTAAGGAAAAGAATATCGCCATAATAACTATCAATCCAGTATATCGATTAAATTTCTTATTTATCTTCATGGAGTATCCCCCTTAAAACTTCCATTGTTTTTTCATAAAAGGTTTTTGTAACAACTTGTAAAGGAACTTATATAAAAATATACCCAAAACCATAGTATATATGGAAGTAAATACTACAGAATAAATTTCTATTGTTATTCCAATAATGTGAAAGATACCAAAAACTAAAACTCCTTTTAACATGGAAAGTCCAAAAAGTGACAAAACAGGAATCAATAATTTTTCTCTAAATATGTTATCTCCTATTAGCACTGATAATATACAAAGGAGGATATTTACTAAAGGATTTATTCCTATTACTTGACATAAATATAAATCTTGAAGTAATCCTGAAATAACGCCTACTTCTATGGCATCCCAATAATCATTGTTTATCGAATAAAAAATTATAAACATAAACAAAGAACTAGGGTAATAATCTTTGATCGCAAAAAAAGGCAGAAGTGTATTATCTATTATAAATAGACATACACATATTAAAATCACCATTAGTCTTCTCATTGTTGTAATTCCTCCCCTATATACTTTTCAGCGGACCTATCTTTAGGAAGAATCACAAAAACCTCTTCTAATCGGTTTAAATCAACATAAGGCTTTACTATGGCCGTTTTCATAACCCTAGATTTGTCTTCCTGCACCTCAATGACTTCACCGATTCTTATGCCCTTTGGATAAATATAACCATCACCAGATGTAACAATAACATCTCCCACTTTAATTTGAGAATCCATAGAAATAAAATCAAGTATGGCTAATACATCCTGATTTCCATCTTTATACCCTCTCAATATACCTGTGTCACCAGTATTTTGATCTTTAGCTCCTACTCCTATATTTTCATTGGATATACTTTGTACAATGGACCAAGTATCACTGGCTACTGTAACTTGACCAACTAGTCCCTGAGCTGTAGCTACAACTCTTCCTTTAATTACACCATCCTTAATACCCTTATCTATAACATATCCATCTAGTACATTATTACCACTAACACTTAAAATTTCACTTACAACATAATCATACTGATTATTTCTCTTTGTATAATCTAAAATTTTTGCCAATCTTTCATTTTCACTTTTTACCACATCATACATGAGTGCTTTTTCTTCCAGCTCAGCATTTCTTTCTCTAAGGGCTTCATTTTCATTTTTTATTTCTTTAAAGTTAAAAATAAAGCTAAAAAAGCTATTAATATTATCATTAATGCTATAAAAAAAACCTTGGATGCTGTTTAGTACAGACCCTGCTCCATTTTCCAATATTGTTTTATTTTCTCTTTTAACACTAGCAGCTATAAGTACTAAAAACGTAACTGACAGTATTACAACTACTACTGCCAGTTTATTTTTTAAAAACTTCATTTTTATCCTCTCTTCTTGCTTATTCTGTCAAAGTACTCTAGAGCTTTACCAGCACCTAAGGCTACACAATCCAATGGAGACTCAGCTATGTGTACAGGCATATGGGTTTCTGAATTTATCAACTTATCAAGACCTCTTAATAAGGCTCCTCCACCAGCGAGCATAATACCCTTTTCCATTATATCTGCAGCTAATTCTGGTGGTGTTTTTTCCAAGGTTGTTTTAATAGCATCTATAATTGAAGCAATGGTTTCTTTTAATGCACTTCTGATTTGAGATTCAGTAATAGTTATAGTTTTTGGAAGACCTGAAACTAGATCTCTTCCCTTTATATCCATTGTTTTTTCTTCTTCTCCTGTATCATAGGCAGATCCTAATTCCATCTTTACTGTTTCCGCTGTTCTTTCTCCAATCATCAGATTATACTCTTTTTTAATATAATTAATTATAGCCTGATCTAAATCATCTCCTGCTACTCTTAAAGACTTACTTGTAACAATACCTTCAAGAGAAATAACAGCAACTTCAGTAGTACCACCACCAATATCAACTATCATACTTCCCGTTGGTTCATCTACAGGAAGACCCGCTCCTATAGCAGCTGCCATTGGTTCCTCCATTAGGACCACTTCCTTAGCCCCTGCCTGTTTTGCAGCTTCATCTATGGCTCTTTTTTCAACCTCAGTAACCCCTGAAGGGAAGCATACAATAATTCTTGGACTAGCAAAAGTATTTCTACCTATTACTTTACTAATAAACTTTTTCAACATAATTTGAGTGATATCGAAATCTGCAATAACTCCATCTTTCATTGGTCTTATAGCCACAATATTTCCAGGAGTTCTACCTATCATCTTTTTTGCTTCTTCTCCTACTGCTAAAACCTTCTTGTTAATACTATTTATAGCTACAACAGAAGGTTCTCTAAGTAAGATCCCCTTTCCTTTAACATATACCAAAGTATTTGCTGTACCTAAATCTATTCCCATATCTCTAGAAATTGAAAATAATCCCATTGTCGTTCTCCTTTCAATTACAATATTCCTTTTTCTTTCATACTTATATAAGAACCATTACCTATTATGATATGATCCAAAATTTGTATACCTATTAACTTACCACATTCTGTCAATCTGTGGGTTATATTTACATCTTCATTGCTTGGTGTAGGATCTCCAGAAGGATGATTGTGACATATTATTATAGAAGCGGCATTTCGCTTTATAGCTTCTATAAAAACTTCCCTAGGATGTACTATAGAAGTATTAAGACTACCTACAAAAACATCTTTCATCAATATTACTCTATTTTTTGTATTAACTAGAATAATCCTCAAAACCTCTTGCTTTAGAGTTCTCATAGACTCCATCACCAAATCCGCCACCGCTGAAGGTGAGTTTACGCTGTACTCCTCACCGGATTTATAAGACCTAAAGCGCTTTGAAATTTCCGCTAATGCTAAAAGTTGAGCAGCCTTAGCTTTCTTAATACCTTTTAACTTCATAAAATCCTGGGCATTAGAAGTCAGTAGGCCATTAAGCCCACCTGTCTCTATTAGTATTCTGTTACAAAGCTCAATTATGTTCTCTCCCTTGCTCCCACTCCTTAATATTATTGCTAACAATTCACTATTGGAGAGATTTTCAGGCCCGTATCTAAATAACCTTTCCCTAGGCCTTTCATTTAGTGGTAAATCCATAATCTTAATTGCTTTATCCATAAACCTACTCCCTTTACAGATTTACCCCTATCCCCTTTAATATGTTCTTAAGCTTATTTATAGGAAGACCAACAACGTTATAATAACATCCATTAATCTTCTCTACAAAAACTCCGCCATAACCCTGTATACCGTATGCTCCGGCTTTATCCATAGGTTCTCCAGTATGTACATATCTTTCCATTTCCTCTTGAGTTAACTTAGAAAATGTTACTTCTGTCTTTGCATAATCACTTACTAATTGGGAATTATTAGTATTTAACACTGTTAATCCTGAAAAAACTTCATGAGTTCTACCGCTAAGCTTTTTCAGCATAGCTATAGCCTCTTCTCCGTCTTTTGGCTTACCTAATACAACACCATCTAAAGCAACTATAGTATCACAGGCTATAATTACAGCATCATCCTTAATCTTTTGTGCAGCTGCATAAGCTTTTCCTCTAGATAATTGGATGACATAATTACTATAGTCTCCTTGAAATTCAATGCTGCTTTCATCAAAGTCGCTTACTATAACAGAGAAGTCGTCTACCAGCTTAGTAAGTAGCTCCTGCCTTCTTTCTGAAGCAGAGGCTAATATTATTTTCATGTTTCATCACTTCCTAGTATTTTCTATATAGTATTATTGCCAAAATTATACCAACTATAGACATAACATTTAACTTTAAATTTACTCCTAAGCTTAAAGCGAAAACTCCTAAATTTAATGTTACCGGCGAAGCTGTACCAATAGTATATACGTGATTCATAAAATTTAGTGCGCTAATATTGGCTAACATTTCACCTAAAAGACTACCGGTAAGAGCTCCCAATAATACGAAAAAAATAAAAAAAGCCGTAGATTTCCCTGAACCTTTCAAATCCATCCCTCTCTATTGAATAATCAAGCATTTATAATTTGTCGTCAACAACCTTTTTTATGGTTATGACATAAAAATTTCACTTGTTTACTCATTGATATTACATCTTTTATAGTTTATCATTTAATAAAAGTATAAACAAGTATGTTTGTACAGTTAAACAAAAAATTCACAATAAAATTTTATTAAAAAAGCGCTGCTTAATGCAACGCTTAACTTGCTTTTTTTGTCCCTATTTTCAAGATTACTTTATATATAAATAAATAACCTTCTTCTACCTTACTATTATCAATTTCTTCCGGTAATGAGTTAATATAAGCTTTATATTCTTCAATCAAATTATTTTTTTCACCATTCTTTTCTAATTTTGCTGCTTCTTTTTCAAACCAGTTTTTATATTCCTCTGTCTTCACTGATGCAGCATTACTTTGACTTAATGCATTTAGTATCTGCAAATGCCCCTTTATTATCTCCACTAAAAAATTATTAAACTTTTCACTAGTATCTACCACATAAGTAACCTTTGAATTTGGTATACTTTGCAGATCCAATTTATTCTTTACACTATCATATTCTGATTCCATAAATATACCCACAAATACCCTGAACTTTCCTTCTTCTTCCACCATAAAGGGTACACCCACAGCCTTGAGACTTTCCTTTTGCATCTTAGCATTATTTTCAACTCCGTAATAACCAGCTTGGACTAATATAAAATTATAACTATTGGAACTGGTTTTATCCCTTTTCTGTTGAGTATTTGCTTCTCCTCCACTAGTTTGAGAATTTGTCTTATTACCACTCTTTAGAAACATATTAGATAGTAGGGTGCCAATAAGTACAGCTGCTAAAACTATGCTTAATAACATAACTACAAAAGACATCTTATCTCCTTTTTTCCTTCTATAATCGTATCTTGTGTATTTCATTTTATCACCTCACTTAATCTCTTAAAATAACAATTTCAAAATATCTTAGAAATAAATTGAACCTATTGTTTTAAAAAATACATCTCCATACATAATATTAAATATCTGGTATTCATATGTCACAAAAAACCCGACATCCTTTGTCGGGCATTGAAGCTTTTTTTAAAATTATTAGCATTGACTTTTTTCTAGTCGCTTAAATATTAACATATCTCTTTCTTTTCCCTTAATATTAAAAAAGTTCCTCGAGATTCTATGCAACACAAAGCTGTTTTTTGTCCAGAACTTAATAGCTTCCTTGCTTCCATCTATAATACTAGTATAAAAATTATATATACCAAAATTCTTTTCAAAATACTTAATTGTTTCTAATAAAATTCTACTACCTAAGCCTTCTCCCCTAAGATTACAATCTAATATAAAACACCCTATAAAAACATCATTAGTTTTTTTAAATTCTACTCTACCTTTAAGTATACCAACAAGCTTGTTATTCTTAATAACTTTTAAAAAGAATTCATTTTCGCTCATATAATATTCCAAAAATCTATCATCAAGCTCCGATATATCTGTCCACAATTCACTGTTCTTCGAATTCATCTCTTCCTGCATCCAATCCTTTATTATTTGCACATCTTCTTTTTCCACACTACTCAATCTTATATCATCTATAAGCAATTCAATATCAAACATTATAATATCACCTCACTTTTATAAATAATATTTCTACGCAAATAATGATTTTTCCTGCTCTTTTAAATCTATTTTTCAATTAACCTTTTGATTTCATATACGATACTTTTATCAAAAAAGCAAAAAGAGAGGTTTTACCCTCTCCAATAATCTTAGTTATATCCAAAATACCGGTACTCCAATTTTGACACCTATCTCTCGATAGGTGGGTGTCCTCATAGATGTCTCTATCGCCTTCAATGCCGTAATAAAGTCTCATAAGATGGTACATATCAACATCAGGATATTGGACTCCCGTTTCTTTAATGTAGGTTCAAAATAAGAGCTTAACGTATATTTCAGAATTTGGTGCGAGAGACGGGACTTGAACCCGTACGGTCTCCCACACGCCCCTCAAACGTGCGCGTCTGCCGATTCCGCCACTCTCGCATATTCTTAGTTACAGTGAAAGTTCTTCAACTTATTACACTGCCCTCTAACAAGTACCATTCTACTACGGTTTTTTTTAAACGTCAATAGGTAAATTATGATATATTCCTTTGTGTTAAAAAGGTGTTGATGAATAAAATTTCAAATTAAAACTTCTAAATATGTTTTGATAATAAAATGTTGATGGAAAAGTATTTTCAGTCCATCAACATTTAATAAAAGATAGCCATATATTTTTACATTAAGTAACGGTAAACTTTTTTTATTTAATAATCACTTAATTACATCAAATATTCTATGAGATATTCAATTTATTCTTATACAAAAACTTATATATGTTATAATTTGCTTCAATCTTTTTTACATACTTATTCGTTTCTTCATAAGGTATATAGTCTAGTTTCTTCCCATCAAGAGAATACTGCTTATTCTCTAACCAATTGTTAACTCTACCTCTTCCAGCATTATAAGATGCTAGTATTAAATCTAAGTTATCACCAAACTCTTCTCTGAGGTTATTTATATACCAGCACCCCATCTTTATATTTGTTTCTGGATCATATAACATTTTTTCTTCATAGTTTTCAATTTTCATTTTACTAGCTATCCACTTACCGGTTTCACCTGTTATTTGCATAAGCCCTCTAGCATCTTTATGAGAATTCGCCTCTACATTAAAATTACTCTCTGTTTTAATCATTGCCGCCACTACATATGGATCAATATTATACTGATTAGCATATTTCTTTATATACTCCTCATATTTTAATGGATACAGTATATAGGCCATCCTTCTTGCAGCTACAAATAGAGCAGCCAAAACTAAAATTACAAATATACTTGAACTTACTTTTCTTTTTCTTTTTTTCATTTTATACCTCAGTCAGACTACTTTATATAAACTTTAATAACATTCATAATTTCTTCTACCTGTTCCCTCATGTACTTTAAATCTTTATCATTATCTATGATAAAATCAACGTACTTCTTTTTTTCTTCCAAGCTCATTTGTGAATTAATTCTATTCATAGCCTGTTCTAAACTAATATTATCTCTTTTTCTTAATCTTTCAATTTGGGTGTTCTTTTCAACCCAAACTAAAATATTCATGTCCATCTGCTTATGTATCCCTTGCTCAATCAAAGTTGCAGCATCTACAATACATATTTTTATGCCGGACTTTTCAAGTTCATCAATCCTTTTAAAAATTTCTTCTTTAATTGGTGGCAGCATTATATTATCTAACTTTAATCTTTCGCTGCTATATTTAAAAATGTAGTTACCTAAAGCTTTTCTATCTAAACTGCCGTCTTCTTTAAAGAAATGATCTCCAAAAGTACTTCTTATTTTCTCAAGAAGTTCAGGATATAAAATAAGCACTTCTCTAGCTATTACATCTGCATCGATAACGTTGATTCCAAGCTCGGTAAAAGCCTTAGATACTGTGCTTTTTCCTGATGCAATTCCTCCGGTAAGACCTATTTTAATCAATTCATTCACCCTTTCTAGCTTAGGTCTTTCACTTTAAATTTCATTGAAAGATCTTATTTTGCATCGTACCAAGTAGCTCCAACGCTTATATCAACTTCCAAAGGTACCGATAATTTTAATACACCTTCCATTTCTTTTCTAACCAGTTCCTTTATTTCTTCTTCTTCATCCTTATATACATTTAATATAAGTTCGTCATGAACTTGAAGAATTAAAGTAGACTTGTAGTTTCCTTCCTTGAGCTTGTTGTACACATTAACCATGGCAAGCTTAATTATATCCGCTGCGCTACCTTGTATAGGAGCATTCATGGCTAATCTTTCTCCTAGTGCCTTAGTAATCTTGTTAGTAGCATTAACCTCCGGCACATATCTTCTTCTGTTAAGAATAGTGGTAACATACCCCTTCTTTTGAGCCTCTTCAATTACAGAATTCATATATCTTTTTACTCCTGGATAACTTTCAAAATAGGTATCCATATAACTTTTTGCTTCTTTCTTGCTTATTTTCAAATCCTTCGCTAAGCTAAAATCACTTATTCCATAAACTATACCAAAATTAACAGCCTTAGCCCTGCTTCTCATTAATGATGTTACTTCATCTATCGGAACCTTAAACACGTATGATGCGGTTTTTGTATGGAAATCTTTATGTCCTAAAAAGGCTGCAATTAGATTTTCATCTTGACACATATGTGCAAGAACTCTAAGTTCAATTTGAGAGTAATCCGCTGAAAGAATAACACAATTTTCATCATTAGGTTGAAAAACTTTCCTAATCTCTTTACCCATTTCATACTTTATAGGTATATTTTGCAGATTAGGTTCCGTACTAGAAAGTCTTCCTGTGGTAGTCACTGTCTGGTTGAAGTTTGAATGTATTCTTCCATCCTCTTCTAAAACATTTTTTAAACCTTCCACATAAGTAGAATATATTTTTGCTATCTGCCTGTAGTATAGAATCTTCTCCACTATTGGATGTTTGTCAGAAAGCTCCTCTAAAACTTCAGCATTGGTGGAATATCCAGTTTTTGTCTTTTTTATTACAGGCAAATCTAATTTTTCAAATAAAATTTTCCCAAGCTGTTTAGGAGAATTTATATTAAATTCCTCATCCGCTAACTCATATATTTTCTTTTGTGTACTTTCTATTTCTGATTTAAACTTTACAGAAAGTTCTTCTAGCATATCATAGCTTACCTTAAAACCATTAGCCTCCATACTAGCTAACACCCTTGATAAAGGAAGCTCAATATCATAATAGAGCTTTTCCATTTCAAATTCCTTTATTTTTTCTGCCATCTTACTATAAAGCTCTGATAGGTACATATTTTGTTTTACTTCATATTCTAATCCTGCACCCTTTACATCCTTACCTATATACTCTCTAATTAAATCTATTAAAGGATAATCCCCTTTTGATGAATCTATAATATAAGCCGCCAGCTTTATATCAAAATCTAATCCTTCCACTTCAACTCCTAGCTTTTTCAAAGCAGTATAAGAGTTTTTCATGTCATAACCTACTTTTTTTAATGAAGACTCTGAAAAAATTCTAGATAATAAACCCACCATTTCTTCCCTATTAGACTCAATAAGCTTCTTTACTTCAACAACATAGTTTTCCTTTTCATCTGTAGTTAAGATAAAGTAATTCATTTGAAGCTTGCCATAAACAGTTTCATTTTCTATATAGGGTGTTATGTATAAGATTCCTTTATAACCATCTAACTTTTCCGTAAGCTTTTTAAGCTCTTCTATCTCACTGATAATTTCATAGTTACACTCTAAATCATCTTCAAGACTACTTTCAGCATCTGAATTTTCAGCAGGAAATTTATCCAGCAAGGACTTAAATTGCATTTTAAAGAAGAACTTTCTAATTCCTTCTAAATCAAAGCTATTCTTAGACTTAATATCATCCAAATCAATTTCTATAGGAACATCTCTTATAATGGTAGCAAGTTTTTTACTAAAAATCGCACTTTCCCTATTTTCTATTAAGGTTTCTTTTAATTTTTTTCTAGTAATATTCTCTATATTGTCTAGCAAATTTTCTATGCTTCCATATTCCTGAATTAACTTGTAAGCAGTCTTTTCACCAATTCCAGGAACACCGGGTATATTATCTGAAGCATCACCCATTAAGCCCTTTACATCTATAAACTGGCTTGGTGTAACTCCATATACTTCTATCATCTTATTTTTATCATAAATTTCTTTTTCTGTTATACCCTTTTTAGTAATAATAACTTTAGTATTATCACTGGCTAATTGAAGAGCATCTCTATCCCCTGTTAATATATAAACCTCCATGCCTTTATCCTCTGCAAATTTTGAAAGGGTTCCTATAAGGTCATCTGCTTCAAAACCATCTATCTCAAAAATATTAATACTCATCATTTTTAAAAGTTCCTTGAGAGGTTCAAACTGCTCATGAAGCTCTTGAGGCATCTTTTTTCTTCCAGCCTTATATTCTGTGTACTCCTTATGTCTAAAGGTTGGAGCCTTTCTATCAAAAGTAGCAACGATATAATCTGGCCCTATTTCCTCTTTAATTTTTAATAACATATTTGTAAATCCATAAATAGCATTTGTATGTAAACCCTCTGAATTTGTAAGAGGTGGTAATGCATAAAAAGCTCTATTCATTAAACTGTGCCCATCTAAGATTAACAACTTTTCCATAATCATTCCTCCGACAAGTCTTTGGTAATATTATTTCCTAATATAGGAAAATTATTTACTCTATGTTATTATTGTAACCTTTATTAGTTTTTTAGTCTACCACAAATATGCCTGAATACTACTTTCATTTCGACATTAGTAAAAGTAAAAAAGGTCGTTAGTGTAACCATCGACCTTTCACTTTCCATTTAACATTAACCTATTTTTAATCTTTCTCATAGAAGGATAGAACTGCTCTTTTAATAAATATTCATTCCATTCATTTTCATCAGTTACTGAAATCCATACTAATTCTAAAATTTTTCTATGACTTACAGTTTCACTACCTACTTTTTCAAAACTATCTTTCAGTGGTACACATAAAAAAGTTACATACCTTTGATATAGAGTTTTTCCATTGCTTCCATGTAATTATCATCACTCGGAAAGTGAGCCACCCCGACTGATATGGTTGTAGGATACAAGCAATTTTTAGTTTCTTTCTCTACAGCTTTCCTTACTTTTTCAGCCAACTTTATTGAATCTTTCTTATCAATGTCTTTGAAAACCACTAAATATTATTATATCTTTTTAGGTTATCATCATCTATAAACAATACCTCAAAGCCTCTTTTCTCCTTTGAATATTCCCCTAGAAATCCAGAAAGAAATAATCTTCCAGCACCATAATTTTGAATGCCTGATACATCATCAATAAAGGCAAGTTCATTTGATGCTCTATAAGACTTAAGAGTTTTTCTGATATTACTTGTAAATGTTCCTATTATGTGTCCTATTATTCTTCTTGAATAATCTTCATTGTTTTTACTTAATCCAGAAAGATTATTTAACAACATTTCATAAAAGTCTTCAATTTAAATAAACTTTCATAGTAATTTTTTACTTAACAATTAATAATAGTATATAATTTCATGTTTTAATTACAAATACATATCATTACATATAACAAGTATTAATATTTCACATAACTTACAAATCAAAAAGCCCCGTATAAAGTCATTTACTAAATACGGGGCTTTTGATTTACTTCTTTTCCTCTTAAATTTAATGAGTTTTACAAAATTTTATTTGTATTTTTATTACTTATTTAAAGCCTCTTCAATAGCAACAGCTACAGCAACAGTTGCTCCAACCATTGGGTTGTTACCCATTCCGATAAGACCCATCATTTCAACGTGAGCTGGAACGGATGAAGATCCTGCAAACTGTGCATCAGAGTGCATTCTTCCCATAGTATCTGTCATACCGTAGGAAGCTGGACCTGCAGCCATGTTATCTGGGTGAAGTGTTCTTCCTGTACCACCACCGGAAGCAACTGAGAAGTACTTCTTACCTAGTTCGATACATTCCTTCTTATATGTACCTGCTACTGGATGCTGGAATCTTGTTGGGTTAGTGGAGTTTCCTGTTATAGAAACGTCAACACCTTCCTTGTGCATTATAGCAACACCTTCTCTAACATCGTCTGCTCCATAGCATCTAACCTTAGCTCTTTCTCCATTGGAGTAAGCAGTTTCATTAACAATTTCAAGCTTTCCTGTAAAATAATCAAACTTAGTTTGAACATATGTAAATCCATTGATTCTTGAAATTATCATTGCAGCGTCTTTTCCAAGACCGTTAAGTATAACTCTTAAAGGTTCCTTTCTTACTCTGTTAGCTGATTTAGCTATACCAATAGCACCTTCAGCTGCAGCAAAGGATTCATGTCCTGCAAGGAATGCAAAGCACTTGGTTTCTTCTCTTAAAAGCATTGCTGCTAGATTTCCGTGTCCAAGACCAACCTTTCTGTCATCTGCAACAGATCCTGGTATACAGAAAGACTGTAAGCCTTCTCCTATTGCTTCTGCAGCTTCCGCAGCCTTTTTGCAGCCCTTCTTAATTGCAATAGCAGCACCTACAATGTAAGCCCAACATGCATTTTCAAAAGCGATTGGCTGAATTCCTTTAACCATATTATAAACATCTATACCTGCTTCATCACAAATAGCCTTAGCTTCCTCAATGGAATTTATACCGTATTTGTTTAATGCAGCGTTAATTTGATTAATTCTTCTATCATAACTTTCAAATAATGGCATTTATATTCTTCCTCCTTCTCTTATTCTTGTCTTGGATCAATGTACTTAGCAGCTTCAGCAAATCTACCATAAGTACCTGTTGCTGCCTTCATTGCTTCGTTAGCATCAACGCCCTTTTTAACAGCGTCCATCATTTTTCCAAGGGAAATGAACTCATAACCAATAACTTGATCATTTTCATCTAAAGCTAGTTTAGTAACATACCCTTCAGCCATTTCTAAATATCTAGTTCCCTTAACCTTAGTTCCGTACATAGTACCAACTTGGCTTCTAAGTCCTTTTCCTAAGTCTTCTAGAGCTGCTCCTACTGGTAGTCCACCTTCTGAGAAAGCACTTTGAGTTCTTCCATAAACTATCTGTAAGAATAACTCTCTCATAGCTGTATTTATAGCATCACAAACTAAGTCTGTGTTTAGTGCTTCTAATAATGTCTTTCCAGGAAGAATTTCTGATGCCATAGCTGCTGAATGAGTCATACCTGAACATCCAATAGTTTCAACTAGAGCCTCTTCAATTATTCCATCCTTAACGTTTAGTGTAAGCTTACAAGCACCCTGTTGTGGAGCACACCAGCCCACACCATGTGTTAAACCTGATATATCTTTTATTTCTTTAGCTTGTACCCATTTTCCTTCTTGAGGAATTGGTGCTGGTCCATGGTTTGGTCCCTTAGCTACACATACCATGTTCTCAACTTCATGTGAATAAATCATAAAATTATCTCCTTCCTTATTTATGGTATTTAAGCAAGTGCAGTTTGTCGCCTACCGGCAATTTTTAATCACATAGGGTGAAATTTTTAACAACTGACCACATATATTTTAGCAAATATACTCGGAACTAACAATCTTTTTATTACAAAAATCATTTTTTTGCTACAAGAGATAAAGTTACTACAAGTTCTATCCAGTTTTTATTAAGCTATCTACTGAAATATTACTTTCAAATAAATTATTTTTAAAAATAAATATTGACATATTAAAAACTACGTGGTAATATTACTATTGTCCCGCCGAAGTGGTGGAACTGGCAGACGCGCTGGACTCAAAATCCAGTGGTAGCAATACCGTGCGGGTTCGACTCCCGCCTTCGGCATTTAGATAACTCTTAGGTTTACCTAAGAGTTATTTTTATTTGCAAATAAATAGAAGCAAGAAGTATTTTCTCCTGCTCCCTTTATAAATTTAGAAATATATTAATTTTGCAAAGAACTAGTACTATATAAGACCTTTATATTGCTAGTCAACGTGGATTTTATAAGCAATATAGATTGATATATATCTTCTTTTATCTTAGATAGTTCAATCTTATAATAACAAGTTGGAATACCATATAATTCAATGTAACTCCCCATATCATATATGTTAAATTGATTTATTAATACTGAAGAATCTGCAATATATAGAGAACTATTTTTTATAATGGAAGAAGCAATAGCTATAACAGTAGCTTTTTTATATTTGCTTATTATATGTTTTTTCATTTTCAAATGAAATATGAAATCATTGAGCATATTATAGGATAACTTCCTAGGTATGCTAAAATCTAACAATATTATCATAAAGATCCTCTTACATTGCTATATATTATTATATTATTAGTTGTAATAAATCTATTCTAATAAGCTCAACATAATACTATAAATTATACTACGTTTTTAAGTTTATCAATCACATATGCATCTATTAGTTCAACATGTTCTCTTTTTATATCTATAAATTCCAATACTGTTTTCTTATTATTAACAGCATCTTCTATTCTAGATACATTACATAAAGCCACAATTTCTTCTTCATTCATTCTAAAAGAAATTATCGCTTGCTTTTTCTCTGAATCATTTTCATATGTAATAAGCGAAACTCCTCCGGCACTAATATCTACAGTAAAGGACCTTTTCATCTTTTTTAACCATAGTGGCTCTACTTCAGATATTCGTTCATAATTTTTATTTTCAGGTAAAAAATAATAATCTATATCTATTACTGTTTGTAGTCTTTTAAACTGCCTTCTTTCAATAGCAGTAATTACCTTAGGATTACTTATTAAAAGAATCTGGACATCATTATTAAAGGAACTTCCTAAAACAACAGAAGAACATCTAACTGCTTTATTTTTTGATGCACAAAAAAATTTAAAGTAATCCTTTTCATTAAATATTATTCTACAAATATTCTGAAAAATCCTTCTTTCGCCGGTAAATTTTTTCATAAGTTTGACAATTCATTGACAACAAAAAATACTTCTAAGTAGATAATCTAATTTTTAATTAATTAGACTTTCTACTTTAGAAGTATTCTATTCTTTCTTTGCCAGCATATAGTTATTTAAGAAAGCTTTCGTTCTTTCATTTTTGGGATTGTGAAAAATCTCATCCGGTGTCCCCTCTTCTATAATAAGGCCTTGATCCATAAAAATAACTCTATCTGAAACTTCTCTAGCAAAATTCATTTCATGAGTAACTACAATCATGGTCATATCTTCTGCAGCCAACTCTTTCATAACCTTTAATACTTCACCGGTAAGCTCTGGATCTAAGGCGGAAGTAGGTTCATCAAAAAGCAATATGTCTGGTTTCATAGCTAAAGCTCTAGCTATAGCTACTCTTTGCTTCTGACCTCCAGACAATTGATAAGGATAAGCCTCTGCCTTATCTGCTAATCCTACCTTTTCTAAAAGTTTAATGGCAAGATCCTTAGCCTCTGCCTTATTCATTCCTGCTACATGAACCGGAGCATCTATTATATTTTTCAACACAGAATAGTGAGGAAATAGCACAAAATTTTGAAAAACCATTCCTAACTTTAATCGCATTTTCCTTAATTCTTTGTTATTAGGGTAAAATAGTTTTCCATTATCATCAGCATAAACTAAAGATTCCTTTTCTAATGTGATTTTCCCCTTATCTATAGTTTCTAGGAGATTTAAGCATCTTAACATTGTACTTTTACCAGAGCCTGAAGGTCCTATTACAGATATTACTTCACCTTTATTAATATTAAAGGAAATTCCCTTTAATATTTGTCTACTGCCAAAACTCTTATATATATTTTCTACTGCTAACATTTCCATGCTTTCTCATCTCCTATCTATAATAATCTAATTTACCCTCTATAAAATGGAATACTTTTGTAACAGCACCGTTCATTATAAGGTAAAAAAGGCCAGCAACTATAAGAGGTACTGTTGAAAAATGTCTACTAGCTGAATTTTGAGCAACTTTAAAAAGCTCCGAAACACCAATAACTTGAACTAAAACTGTATCCTTTACCAAAGTTATCACTTCATTGCTACTAGCAGGTAATATTCGCTTAATCACTTGCGGAAGAATTATTCTAAAAAAGGTTTGTACCTTAGTATAGCCTAATACCGACGCTGCTTCATATTGATCCTTTTCTATAGAACTTATTCCACCTCTGTAGATTTCTGCAAAATAGGCTGCATAATTTAAGGTAAAAGCAAAAATGGCAGCAGAAAATCTATCAATATTTATGTCTTCAAAGATATATGATGGCGCAAAGTATACAAACATAATTTGCAACATCAACGGAGTTCCTCTCATAACTAAAATATAAAATTGTGTAGGCAATCTTAAAACTGGATTGGAAGACATTCTAGCAAAGGCTACTAATAAGCCTAGAGGTATAGAAAATAATAAAGTTAATGCAAAAACCTCTAAAGTTGTACCTGTTCCCTTTAATAATTGTTCTAATAGTGATGCAAAATCCGGCCAACTACCGTAACTTAACATAATCATTCCCCTTCGTTATTATCACATTATAAAGCCGGTATAATACCGGCATAGTTTATTTACCTATAGTTGTAATATCCTCTCCAAACCACTCTTTAGATATTTCAGCAATTTTTCCATCCTTAGCCATTTCTTTTAGGATTTCTTGAAACTTTTCCATCAAGGCTTTATCGCCTTTTCTGAAACCTATACCATATTCTTCAGCTCCTAAACCTTCATCAATAATCTTGTAGCTCTTATCCTTCTTTTCAATATAGTATTTAGCCACAACTTCATCCATAAGAACTGAATCTACGCCACCTTTTTCTAAATCCATTAGAGCAGTCATGTTGTCTTTAAATTCTACAACTTCCTTTAAAGAATCTTTAAACTCCTGATATTTATCTAAGGCATCTGCTGCACTTGAAGCGGATTGTAATGCTAAGGTCTTACCTGCTAAATCCCCCATATCATTTATATTAGAATTACTATTGACAACTATAACTTGTCTATTTTTCATGTAAGGTTCACTAAATAAAACCTGCTTCTTTCTATCTTCATTTATAGTAAAGCCATTCCAGATAGCGTCTATATTTCCGGTATTCAATTCTTGCTCCTTTGCATCCCAGTTAATAGGCTGTACCTTTAGTTCTATACCTAATCTTTTACAAGCTTCTCTTGCTAAATCAATATCAAAACCTACAATGTCTCCCTTATCGTCTGTAAATCCCATAGGAGGGAAACTAGCGTCTAATCCTAATACGAACTCCTTCTTTTCTTGAACCTTAGTCCAAGAATCATCTACACCATCGCTCTTCTTCCCACATCCTGATAAAATTCCTAAAGAAAGAACAGCTGTTAATAAAATAGCAGTTATTTTCTTTTTCATAATATATATCCCCCTTAAATTATCGTAAATTAATCTTTTTATTTCATTTCGATAATAATATTATACTTTAAAACTTTACTTTAGTAAAGTGCTAAATTTAAAAAATCCTTATTTTTAAAAAATATCAAAACAACCCCTGTTCATTAAAAGCAAACAGGGGTTTAAAATTATATATTAAGAACATTATACTGCTAGCTTATTACTCCACTTTCCACATCGATCTCCTGAAGATCCTACATTTTTATCTCCATCATATATAGCTACAACTTCACACCTATTACTACAGCCATTACATTCAAAACTTCTAGATTTAAATTCTCTTTCATAAATATCAAAGCCTTTAAAATCAGTACGACCTTTTTTCTCCACAGCTTCCTTAGCTAATATAGCTGCTCCAATGGCACCCATCACATTATAATTTTCAGGTACAATAACTTCACTATTAAGAGCTTCTTCAAAAGCCTTCTTCATTCCTTTATTAGCTGCAACTCCTCCTTGAAAGAAAATTTTACTTTCTATTTGCTTTCCCTTTCCTACATTGCTTAAATAATTTCTAACTAGTGCATCGCAAAGTCCCTTAATTATATCACATTCATCATATCCTAACTGCTGTTTATGTATCATATCTGATTCAGCAAAAACAGCACACCGACCTGCTATTCTTAAAGAGTTTTTTCCTCTTAGAGCATATTCACCAAACTCCTCAATAGGTATTCCTAATCTCTCTGCTTGTCTGTCTAAAAAGGAACCAGTCCCCGCTGCACAAACGGTATTCATAGCAAAGTCTGTTACTATACCATCCTTTAATATAATTATTTTTGAATCTTGACCACCTATTTCTATAATTGTTTTTACAGAAGGATCTAAGGCAAGAGCCGCTACAGAATGAGCGGTAATTTCATTTTTCACAGCATCTCCTCCAACTATATAAGAAGCAATAACCCTACCACTGCCTGTAGTACCAACCGCCGCAATTTCCTCATCCTTATACTTATCCTTCAGTATTTTAAATCCTTCCTGAATAGCCTTTATAGGTCTTCCCATAGTTCTTAAATACAGTTTATCAATTACCTTCAAATCTTTATCTAAAATAACTAAGTCTGTGCTTACAGATCCTACATCTACTCCTAAATAATACATCTTCTATTTCTCCTCTCTAACAAATCAATAAAAGCTTCTATACGTGTTATGTAGCCTGCTTCTCCAGTAAGTTCATCTACCACAAGAGTCATTATAGGAAAATTCTTATCTTTAGATATGCTAGGCAATATAGATTTAGATACAATTTCTGGCATACATCCAAAAGGGAATATTTGAATAGCTCCATCACAGCCATGCCTTTGGGATAATACTGCTTCACCTATACATTCCCTGCCATGACCTCCAATATAATGAGGTAAATATTCTCTAGAGGCTCTCCTTATATCTAAAGACTGAAGTTTCATCGGTGACATTAAGAGATTTTTTACCCACCAACTAGGATACAAAGTCCTAATGGTGCTTACCCCAAGATCCATCAGTTTATCTTCTATAAATAAATTTGAAAAAGGTTCTATTATAGTATAAATCTCACCTATTATAGCTACCTTTATAGGTTGCCTACTCTTATCTATAAGTATGTCATTTGATACTTTCTTATAGCATTTTATTAAAGATAGCATTTCTTTGGTATTTTCAGCTTCTTTAAGGCTATTTTTTAAATTGTATAGTGTTTTTTTACATTCTCCCCTATTTATCTCATATCCTGCCTTAAATCTTAAGCTTTTTTCCAGTTCATCTATAGAATTTATTATCTTAACCGCATTAAACAAAGCTTTAATTTTTTCACTTTTGCTTAAGGGGCTGTTATCTGAAATAAGCCTTATTCTCTTAAGTAGTTCTTCCTTTCCAATATCTCTTGGAGAATCAATAACTATTAGATTTGCCTTTGGATTAAGCTTTTTCAAAATATTAATTTGAAGTTCACAGTACTCGCCATATCTACATGGTCCACAGCTTCCTGTTATAACGAAAGTGTCCGCTCCTTTTTCCATTGCTTCTACATAGTTTCCTATCATTATTTTAAAAGGTAAACATATTTCCTCAGGAGAGTACTTACACCCTATTTCTAAAGTTCTTTTACTCGTTTCCTCTGGAAAAACATAATCAATTTTTAGACCACTAAATAATGCCTTTGCAGCTAAGGCTGTATTCCCCAAATTCGGAACACTTACTTTCAAGAGACACCCTCCTTTCCAACATATCACAAAAAGCCTCTATCCTAGTATCCATACCTGCATCCCCTGTATGCTCATCTATTTTAAGTACCATAAAAGGAAAATCTTTTATTTCTCCTTTTATTAGTTCTATTACGATAGAATCTATTCCACAAGCAAAGGATGAAATATAAATAATACCATCCACTGACCCTTTTTCATAAAATGATATAGCAGCACCATAAGAGTTTTTTGCAAAATTCCAGAAAGGCTTTTTATAAAGTCTTTTTATCTTTTCTTCTATTTCTTCTCTTTGCAAATTTTCTTCTGTAATTACTCCTACATTCAATTTATTAAGTTTGCTTTTTAAATTCATATTGACATAATTATCGTATATATTGTAAGGATGTCCTATCAATGCTACCTTAAGTGGATAGTTTAAGTCATTGAAGCCTATACATTCATTTTCAAAAAAATATAATGACTTTTTATAAGCATTTATTATTTCTCTTCTACTGAAATTTAACATCTTTCCCACTGACATTAACCATCGAAGAATCTCTTCTCTACTTTCCATATTAGCTGGAGTTTCTGTTATTGCAGGCAAACCTTCTATGCTATTTTTTAGCATTTCTATCAAGCCACAGAATTTAGGACAAATAAACTCCCTAGGGGCCACCTTCATAATTCTTGGCGTAATTATAAGATCACATTTATCCTTTAACCAGTGAACATGACCATGAAATATTTTCACCGGTAAACATGCATCATCCACACAAGCATTAACCCCTCTATCCAATATCTCCCGATTTGTATCTGGAGAAATTATGTATTCAATCCCTAATTCCTTTAGAAAAGCTTCTATACCGAAACCATATTTCCAATAAAGTAATCCCTTAGGTATTCCAACAACCACAAGTTAACCTCCTGACTATAAATATCATACTTTTTTTAGTCTTGCTAATTTTTATGAAAATTATTCATAATAAAACAAAACAATGCCGCCAGTTAAATAAAAATACTGACAGCATTGGAAATTACTTAATTTATCAAGAATAAAATTAACCTATTAGTTGTTTCCAAGTATTAGGACCTACTATACCATCTACTAGAATACCCCTATTTTTTTGAAAGTTCATCACAACATTTTTAGTTATTGGCCCAAATATTCCATCAACTCCTACAGACAGTCTCCATTGTACATATCTGGTAGCAACAGCATTAGCATTACCTTGCTTGAGTAATGGCTTACCAAGAATTGTATTTAATCTATTCCAAGTCTGAGTTCCAGCAATTCCGTCTACAGTTATAGCCATAATTCGCTGAAATCTTTTTACCGCTTCAGTAGTCCTTATTCCATATATACCATCCTCTTGAAGAACTTTTCCTTCATGATCACTTATCTTCAATCTATTTAATACTTGCTGTAGTTTTAAGATATCACTGGAACCTTTTTTCTGGTTATCACTTTTATCCTGACTGTGATTTTTTGCTCCATCATTAATAATTTTTTGACCGGTTAAACCTGTAACTATAGCACTAGCCATAGCATCAGCATTATATCTACTCATATCTTCCTTAGAGTCTACAAAGGCACATTCTATGAGTATAGCTGGAGCCACAGTATTTCTAATAACATAAAGCCAGTTCCCCTCTTTTACTCCTCTATTAACAAAGCCTAATGCTACAATTTCATTTAACACCTTTTTAGCTATTGCTTTCCCTGCTTCAGATGTAGCAAATACCTCGCTTCCTCGACCTCCACCAGCATTAAAATGTATAGACGCAAAGACATCAACCTTATTATCATTGGCCTTTTTCACTCTTTGATACAAAGAATTAGCTACACTAGTAGCAGAGCTAGGTGTACACAATATTACTGTATGTCCTAAAATTCTTAGTTTATCAATTACTCTAGTACCTACTTCTTTATTAAGCTCATCTTCTCGCCTTATACCAGAAGCTCCAGTATCACCGCTTACATTGTGTCCAATATCTATTCCAAATTTCATAATTAAAATCACCTCTTCATTTTATAAATGCTTTTGTACATATTTCATACTATTCAAAGAGTGCTTACAAGGTTAAATTATCCTATGCAAATATGCTGTAATAATTTTCATGTCTATTACATATGTTAATGTAAAAAATAATGAAAAGGTGGTATTATGAAAAAACTTGCAACTATTTTACTACTGATCTCCATCTTTGCAATTTCTATTGGCTGTTCTAAGGATCGACTAAAGTATACTTTAAACCGTCAAAAGCCTAATACATATTACTACACCGATATGTTAGTAAAAGAAATTAAAATCAATGGTATTTCTAATGTATTAACTCTTGAAACAAACCTTAATAAAGAAAGGAATCTAAAGGATGAGGATATAAAATCCTTGATTAATTTTTTCAATCTCATAAAAACAAAAAACTTCTTAGCTTCTTCTCCTGAACTTCCAAAAAAACCAGAATTTAAATTTTATATATCTAGTGGTAATGAAAAGTATGTAATAAATGTGTATAATGAAAAATATATAAGTGTTCATCCTTGGGATGGTAATTACCCTATGGATTATATAGATATGACAGATATGAAACCACTATATAATTTATACTACTTTTGTAAATATATATTCGAAGAATAATCTCTTAACCTTTAACATCAGCCCTTATTTAGGAGAAGTAAGTATCTTCTCTTACCATTGATGAATGTAATCTAAAAGACATAGGAGGAAATAATATGAATATAAAAGCTGATTTACATCTACATACTACCGCTTCTGATGGGAAATTATCACCTTCAGAATTGGTTAATCTTGCTTATAAAGAAGGATTAAATATAATTGCTATTACTGATCATGATACCACTGAAGGTATAGATGATGCTTTGCTAGCGGCAGAAACTTTATCTATTAAGGTTATCCCCGGTATAGAACTATCCACTCAACATAATGGTGAAACAGTTCATATACTTGGTTACTTTAGAGATAATAATTACAAGAAAGAAGGATTTCAAAAATACCTACAGGATATGAAAGCCCACCGCATATATCGTGGCAAAGAAATTATAAGAAGATTAAAGGAATATTTTGATATTAGCTTAGATTACGGAAGTCTTCTTAAAGAAGCAAAGGGAGTTATAGCAAGACCACATATTGCCCGGGCAATAATAGAAGCTGGCTACAATTACTCTTGGGAATATATCTTTGACAAAATATTAAGCAGCAACAGTCCAGCCTATGTACCTAATAAAAAACTATCTACAGAGGATGGTATTAAACTACTAAAAAGTGTTAATGCTATAGTAGTTTTAGCTCATCCTGTACTAGTAAAGAAAACTCCTTGTGAAGAGCTAATAAAACTGGACTTTCATGGAATTGAAGCCATTTATCCATTAAACTCTGAATATGATACAAACCGTTATATTAATTTAGCCCTTAATAATAAAAAATTAGTCACTGCTGGTTCAGATTATCACGGGGGCGATGCTGGAGATGTAAAACATGGCTATATTGGTAAGATAAATTATAATGAAGCTCATTTACAAGAATTTTTAAAATTTTTAAAGTAAACAAGGAAGTAGCATCTGCTACTTCCTTAACTCATATCCACTTGTTTCTTTTAAAAATTTTAATTAGGAGCACCTCAACTAGTAACATAATACCGATAGCTATATAGAAACCATAATTTTTATTTTTTAGCGGAATGTAATTAAAACTCATTCCAAAAATTCCACTGAGAATTTCAAAAGGTAATAAAACCGTTGCAACGATAGTAAAAACTTTCATTAATCCATTGGTTCTATTTGCTATCTCTGACTCATAAGCCTCTCTAACCAAGGCTAATCCTTGTACTAGAACTTCTTGAGCCTGAATTAGCTTTTCTACCTTGTTATTTATATTTTCAAAATACTTTATATTATCATTTTCAATAATTTTATCACTTAATAAAAGACTATCCCCAATATATCTTAAGGGACTTAAGTATTTTCTTATCTTATATACCTGTCTTCTCAAAGTAATTAAATCTCTTCCATGCTCTTCTGTTGGATTTTTTAATATATCAATTTCTATTTTGTCTGATTTAGCTTCCAAACTAGAAATAACTTTATGATTTTTACTAATAATTCTGTCAAGAATATAATATAACAAAATACTTGGTCTACAATTTTCCTTTAAAATAATACAATTTTTACATTGGTAGACATCTTCTAACAGACCAGAAATTATGTCTGAATGACCCTTAGATATAGTTATAATATAATCCTTTCCAAGATAGATATTTAGCTCTTTTGATATGATTTCATCTTCTTCAAAATCTAGAACATTAAAAATTATAAATAAGTAACTATCATAAATATCTATTTTTGAAGAATGACTAATACATTTACATTCCTCTAGAGTCTCTGATGCCAATGATATTTTTTTAGCCAATGTATCGATTTCTTTAGCGTCGCATATTATCCAATAAAAACTCCGTCCTAGACTCCAATTTGAGGATACATCTGCAAATTTGTTTAAAATATCATATACTTTCATAAGATCATCCTTTAGAGTCAATCCGTTATTATTCCATCAAGTCTCACATCAAAAGGTTCCATAGGTACCTCTGATAATAACTGAAATTTATAGGCTAAAGCAATTTTTGGTGTATTGTTCCTTAAATGCACTAAGTACCTATCGTACATTCCAGCACCATATCCTATTCTTCCACCCTTTTCATCAAAGGCTACACCAGGTACTAGCACTAAGTCTATTTCCTGTGGTGCTACAATATTAGTTTCTATCAAAGGTGGCTCTAGTATACCATATTTATTTTTCTCTAACTGTCCAAAATTATCAATTAAAACTGCCACCATACCTTCTTGCATTGATAGAATAACGGGAACGGATACCTTTTTCCCATGCTGAAGTGCATGTTTAATGATCTTATGAGTATCAACTTCATTATTATAACTGACAAATACAAATAGATTTTTACACTTTTTATACTGGCTGCTTTCAATTACTTTTGAAAAAATTATCTCGTCCCTAGCTACTTTATCTTCCTTAGATAAATCATTTATTTTTTTCAATATTTTTTTTCTAATATCTTTCTTATTCATTTTTCTTATTAACTATAGCCGTTCTCCTACTAATAGTATCTATAGGGGATTCCTTAGACATCAAACTATATCTGTAATTTACAGCAGCAGCCTCTATAATTACCGCAACATTTCGGCCCGGTCTTATTGGTACTACAATTTTTCTTGTAGGTACATTTAAGATTTCAATGTAGTCATTATCTACACCTAGACGATCATAATTGCCATCAGACTTCCATTGTTCAAGACAAATTACAATGTCTATTGCCTTAGTGTCCTGTATAGAACTGAGACCATACAGTGCAGGTACATCAATTATGCCCATACCTCTTACTTCCAGCATCCCAAAGGTAATATAGGGGGAAGTTCCCATTAAAACACCATCTACTTCTTTTATATCAACGGCATCGTCTGCCACCAATCTATGACCTCTTTTTATCAGTTCTAGAGCACTTTCACTCTTTCCAATACCACTTTCTCCAGTAATTAATATTCCTATACCGTAAACATCTACTAGAACCCCATGCATTCTTGTTTCTGGTGCTAATTTATCAGTAAGATAATTAGTTAGGACCCCAATAAACTTTGTAGAACTCTTAGGAGTTCTTAAAAGCCACCTACCATTTTTACTAGCATACTCTAGGATCTCTGGTTGAGGTTCCAAGTTTCTAGTAATTATAATGCAAGGAGTATCAAAACTAAAGAATTTTTTCAGCCTTTTTTTTCTTATTTCAGGCTGCATAGCATCTAAAAAACTCCATTCTGCCATACCTATAATTTGTATTCTTTCCTTTGCAAAGTAATTATAAAAGCCTGAAAATTGCAAACCAGGTCTATTAAAGTCACTAACAGTAATTTCGTTATCTTCTTTACCTTGAACTAATACTTCTAAATTTAAATCCTTAATTAATGTACCTACATTTACAGGCATAAGTCATTCTCATCCCTTTCATTTTCACTAGTCAAAAAGTTACCTACTTAGTTTTTCTTTCTATAGTTTCTAGCTGAGCCCTTAAATTATTTTTAAAAGCATCTATATATTTTCTTCTAAGCCTTTGTTGTTCTTCCAATTCCTCACTTGTCAGTCCTACTTCCTTGCTTTTTTTATATAAAAAATTTATTCTGTTTACCATATCATTAAAACTCTGCTCCATGCTACCTTCCTCCTTCGAACATTCAATGTTTATATTATATCATAAGGAGTAAAGCGAAAAAAGTAGCACTCTTATGGATACAGCCTTGTTTTAAGAAAGTGTTTATAAAAGCTTGTACAAATTTTTATAAACTCTTATTTTAAAACTAGAGAAAAAATAAAAAGTACTTCACCTTTGAAAGGCGAAGTACTGTAATTTGTCCATATCTTCTCCCAATATGCCGATATGCTTATTCATTCATACCCGCCAACTCGCAGGTGGGTCCTCCTCATCTTAACGCTGTTGTCTTCCGATTGAATGCTAAGAGCCTCAAGCTATTAGCTCAATACATCAATTCGATGTTGAAGCCTAACATTATTAAGAGTTTTGGTGGTCCCATTTTAATTATGTCGGTTGAATGCTATAAGCGATTCGTACACATCAGGATAAACTGTAATTTAATTATATCACATCACTGTCATACTGCAACATTAATATAACAAAGTTTACATATTATATATCCACTTACTTCTATTTATCTATAAATAACTGTGTAAATCTTTACATTTCTTTATTTCTAACAAGTTTACATATCCAAATCATCTAGGATTTCTTCTATATCACAATTCTTATCCTTTTCATAAATTACTGCAACAAATTCACTATAATCATAGGTATCTTCATCAGTTTCATAGGTAATATATTGAGCTTGAACATCAAATTCATCTATTAAATCTTCTATAACCTCTCCTGTATTATCTATAGCTATTTCATTTAAGTATGGTAGAAAATATTCTTCATACCACTCTTCAGACTCTTCCTCCTCTTCACATTCATCATTGGCATAAGCTTTAGCTGCCTCTAATTCATCTCTATCAAAATCATAGAAAAATCTCAATACTAATACTCCATCCTCAGATTTGATTTCTTCTACTTCTGATAAATCATTATCTTCAAGAAATGATATTATTTTATTCTTATCAATCATATTATTTAATCCTCCATTTTAATTATTCTTTTTCAGTATATGCCTTATATTGATTTTGTACCTTTTCAAATTCTTTTTCATCTTCCACAAAATTATACACTGGACTGCCATTTTCATCATCGATTCTAAAAGCAAAGGCATCATCATCATTACCATCCAGTGGGGCTAAAATCATATAATCCTTATCATCAACCTTAAGTCTAGCAACTACTTCAAATTCAACCTTTTCCCCTGATTCATCCTTAAAAGCCATTATTTCTTTTTCTTTCAATTAAAACACCCCAATCCTCAAAATTATTTTAACCTTCCTTATTTATAGCTTTGCCCAAGATCTTAACTTTTATCATCAAAGCTTAAATGAATAACAGAATTAATTGTACCACAACTTACCATGGAAAGGGAATAACTTCATTTCTTTAGAATTAATTATTTTAATATTGAAAAAGATGTACCCCACTAAAATAGTGAAGTACATCTTTTATTATATTATCTATTCAAAGCAAATTCTTTTCTTCCTGCTTTTGCTAAAGCTTTTACTACAGGATAAGTAATGATTACATCTACACAATGATGAAACATTGTCCCTATTGCTACAATATAGGAATTTGCATTAAATCCTACTAGCGGTATTATTACTATAGCTTCTGTTAATCCATGGAGAGGTGCTGTGATTAAAGCTACCTTTACATATGAAACATCCTTTTTCAAAAGATATGCCCCTACTAGACCAACTATAATATGCATCGATGCCCTTGCAACCACTGGACTTGGTGTTCCAGCTATCTTAAAACCAATAGTAGAGCCTATTCCAACCATGGCGGAAGCAGCTGGTCCCAAGAACATTGATAAAAACATAGGCACATGGGAAGCTGGTGTCATTGTAAAAGCTGGACCTATTGGTATTTTTGGTAAATACATTGGAATTATTATGGTTAATGCTATTAATAAAGCTGTTTGAGTTAATTTTCTAACTCTTTCCATTATACATCCCCCGTTTCTAGTGTATATACCGCAGTATACTACAACACCATTCACTTGTAAATAGTATTTTGAAATGTAATTGATTACTTAAATAAAAAAATAATGGTAAAAAACTTACCATTATTATGATAATCACTATTTTAACTTGTATATTTTTCTAGACTTGTCCATGTACATAATTCCATCTAAATGATCTATCTCATGGCAGAAGGCCTTAGCTAATAAACCATCAGCAGTATATTCAACTAACTTATTTTTAGGTGTTAAGCCCCTCACTATAACCTTCTCTGGTCTTAACACTTCCCCTTCAAATCCTTCATAACTTAGGCATCCTTCTATACTTAACTCTTCCCCTTCAGCTTCCACAATTTCCGGATTTATAAGTATAATAGCATCGCTACCATCTCTTAAATCTATTAATATAACTCTTTTTAGCACTCCAATTTGAGGAGCTGCAAGTCCTATACCATCACAATTGTATAATGTATCTTTCATATCTTTAATTAATTCTTTAATATCCTTATCTATCTTTTCTACCTTTTCACAAGGAGTCTTTAAAATTTCATTTCCATATTGAAGTATTTCTCTAATTGCCATAATTTCTATAAATTTAAGCTGTTCTCCTGCTTCTTAACAGCTTAAATTATCCCTCCCAACTTTTTATGCTCTTTTATTATTATATATTATTTAACCTTTTATGTCCAAGAAAACTTATGACAAATAAGTTCATTGTTTTAATTATGAAAAGAAAGCTAACCCTGTAGGGTTAGCTTTCTAATTAATTATTCTGAGGCTCCAATACCATAGATTTTACTTTCATAAGTCTTATAATATTGCTT